>Ga0209824_10000174_pt1 | contig 44738 bp, 42 predicted proteins | sample VDWuncwatermetaG_FD_184124 | JGI IMG/M metagenome (GOLD analysis project Ga0209824, IMG submission 184124) | Wastewater microbial communities from Netherlands to study Microbial Dark Matter (Phase II) - VDW unchlorinated drinking water (SPAdes)... ...
CTTTAGCCAACAGTATACCGATGTATTCTCTCTCTTCTATACTCAAACGCTTGAACTTCCTTCCCACTTTGGTTCCCTCCTATAGGTATTATACCCAAAGTGGTGCAATTACTTATGGAACTTATGAACTCATAACAAATGCCAAAAAAAATTAATCATTTAATTCTGTCATGTCCGAAGGTTTTAATCGGGCATCCATCTTTAAATACTGGATTCCCGCCAAAGACATGCAGGAATGACAATAGGACGATTCTTCTTGCTTATGAACTTATTAGCAACTATCGGTTTTTACTTATCTTAAAAAGTTATAAGTTATAAGTCAATAGTTATCAGTCAGTTTTCTTGGCGCGCCTGGAGGGAATCGAACCCCCGGCCCACAGCTTAGAAGGCTGTTGCTCTATCCGACTGAGCTACAGGCGCCAGATAAAAATTGCAAAGCAATTTTTATACCTATTGCTGATAGCTTATAGCCATTAGCTATCAATTAATTTTTGCAAAGCAAAATTTGTTGGGGTGAGTGAAGGGGATTGAACCCTCGACCGCTGGAGCCACAGTCCAGTGCTCTACCAATTGAGCTACACTCACCATAGATAAAAATTGCTTAGCAATTTTTATACCTATTGCTGATAGCTTATAGCTATCAGCGCAAAATTTGCTGGCGCGCCTGAGAGGATTTGAACCTCCAACCAACGGATCCGGAATCCGTTGCTCTATCCAATTGAGCTACAGGCGCCAGATAAAAATTGCAAAGCAATTTTTATATCTATTGCTAATAGCTTATAGCCATTAGCTATCAGTGAATTTTGTAAAGCAAAATTCCTTTGGTCGGGGCGAGAGGATTCGAACCTCCGACCCCCTGCTCCCAAGGCAGGTGCGCTAGCCAGGCTGCGCTACGCCCCGAATGTCTTAAAAAGAATAGTATAATAAAAAAACTGACTCTTGGCAACAGAAAAAATTACTTTAAAAACTGTTTTAATATCCCCTTTGCCTTTTTAAGCGCCTTTGACCTGTGGCTTATGCTGTTTTTCACCCCATCTGAAAGCTGGGCTACGGTCTTTTTGTATCTGGGGACAATGAACAATGGGTCATATCCAAAGCCTCTTTTCCCCGCAGGCCTTAATGCAATAATGCCTTTTAATTCACCTTTTGCTGTATAAATCCTTCCTTCCGGCTCTGCAATAGCTATCACGCACACAAACCTTGCCTTGCGCCTTGCCAAACGAATGCCTTTTAAAAGGCCTATGAGTTTTTTATTATTTGCGGAATCTGCTGCCTTTTCGCCAGCAAACCTTGCAGAGTATATTCCCGGCGCATTGTTTAACGCCTCTGCCTCAAGGCCAGAGTCATCTGCAAGAGCGAGCCTCCCTGTAAGCCTTGCAATCTCCCTTGCCTTTTTTACGGCATTCTCTTCAAAGGTCTTGCCGTCTTCAACTATATACGTAATCTTAGGAAAATCCTGCAGGGTGAGAAATTTAAGGCCCAATCCCTTTAATATGTCCTTTATTTCTTTTACCTTGTGAAGATTGCCTGTAGCAAGAACTATTTCCATTTATTTTATTTTGCCGAGAAGCCTTTTTTCAACCTTTATAATCTCTTCAATACCCGTTTTTGCAAGGCCAATAAATCTGTCCATTTCCTCCTTTGAAAATACCGAACCCTCTGCTGTCCCCTGCACCTCAACAAATTTTCCGCTTCCTGTCATTACAATGTTCATATCAACACCTGCTTTTGAGTCCTCTACATATGAAAGGTCTAAGACCTCTTTTTCATCAATCTTGCCGACACTCACAGCAGCAAGATAGTCCTTTATTGGAAGCCTGTCTATAATGCCTTTTTTCTGCAGATAGCGAAGGGCATCCACAAGCGCGATAAAGGCGCCTGTAATAGACGCTGTTCGGGTGCCTCCGTCTGCCTGAAGCACATCACAGTCTATCCATATTGTCTTCTCGCCAAGCGCAGATAAGTCAATTACAGCGCGCAGCGCCCTGCCTATTAATCTTTGTATCTCGTGCGTTCTTCCGCCAATCTTTCCTTTTGAAGCCTCCCGCGGTATCCTCTGCTGTGCAGAGCGCGGGAGCATGGAGTATTCTGCAGTAACCCATCCCGTTCCCTTGCCGTGCAAGAACGGCGGCACCTTTTCTTCAATGGTTGCCGTGCATAGAATCTTTGTCTCACCCATCTCTATTAATGCAGAGCCTTCTGCATGTTTGATAAAATTTCGGGTAATTCTTATCATCCTTAACTCATTCCATCTTCTTCCGTCAATGCGTAAGGCGCTTTTCTTATCATGGGGCATCTGTTTTACCATCCTTTCAAAGGCGCGGTTTATTGCTTCTGCTCTGTTCTCTCATCTGATGCAGCCGGGATTGTCTTTTCCTCGTAAATCTTTTTATAACCTAAGATGCTGTTGTAAAGTGATTCTGAAATCTTATTCAGGAATGATGCATCACGCAGCCTCTTTTCCTGCGCTGGATTTGAGATAAATGCTATCTCTGTAAGCACAGCGGGCATTGTGGCTCCGCTTAAAACAATAAATGGCGCCTGCTTGACGCCCCTGTTTTCAATCTTCATAACCCTTTCAAAACCCTTTTGAATAGCCTCTGCCAATATGCTGCTCTCGTTTAATGTTGCTGTATTAAGCATATCCGATAGTATAAATCTTAAATCATCAGATTCCCTTAAATCCTTTCCGCCCATATTCCTTACGCTGTTTTCATACATGGCAACAGCCCTTGCGTCATCATCGCTTGCCTCAAGTCCGAGGAAATATGTCTCAAACCCAACTGCTGCATTTTTCCTTGCAGCATTTGCATGGATGCTTATAAAAAGGTCTGCATTGTTATTTTTTGCAAACAGAGTCCTCTCATCAAGCGGCACAAAATAATCGCCGTCCCTTGTTAGAATAACCTTTATATTCGTCCCTTTTTCAATCAGCTCCTTTAGCCTCTTTGCAACAGCAAGGGCAACATCCTTTTCCTCAAGGCCTGTCGGCCCCTTTGCTCCTGAATCAAACCCGCCGTGGCCCGGGTCGATTACAATCAGGCTGATGCCGCGATTATCCTTTTCTGATGAATATACCGGGACTGATATGACAAGAAAGAGCGCTGCAATTAATACGAATCTGAGCCTGCTCATGCCAATCTCTTATCCTTTTTTCTAACAAGCATGTCCACAAATGCCTCAATCCTTGTATCAAAGCCGACCTCTGAAGAATGTTCATCCACGCTCAGCGTGAGTATGGGAATATTATAATCCTTTTCAACCTTTGTTAAAATCTTCTGGGCAACAAGCTCCGGCATGCAGGAAAAGGGTCGGATATGGATAATGCCGTCGTATCCCTTTTTTGCAAACATGATTGTCCTTGCAATAGTATTTGCGCTCTCACCGCCTGCAGGGTATTTAAGATACGGCCTTGCAATCCTGTTTACCAGCTTTATCTGATTCCTTTTAAATGGGTTAAAGCGAAACCTGTCATTTATCCAGTCTGAAAGCCAAACTCCTCTTGTTACCTCTACACCCATACTGCCGAGCTTTCGCTCTATATCCATATTTGCAAATGGCTCAACCACCATAAAAAATTCGCCGACAAGGCCGAGGCGGACAGGCTTTTTCGCACTATCAATCCTGACATCCCTAAAAAGAACCTTTACCCTTTTCTTAACCTGCCTGAGCTCTTTTAAGCTTGACGACTTGTCCACCATTGCTACTGCGTCATCGCAAAGCTCAGAAAGTTTACTGCCTTCTGAAGTACGCGGCCTCAGGAAATGACTCCACTTGATTACCCTGTCTAAAAAATCTGCCCTTTTATAGACGAAATAAACAGTCTTATATGCAGTAAATTTTGATATTGCGCCGCTTGCCTCTTTTAATGTCTTTGCAAGATTTGCAAGCCTGTCTGGCTCATCTGCCCTTACCATTTCAAATTTGTATCCCATGTCCTGCAGTATGCGCTCCTGAAGTATGCTGTAATACCCGAACCTGCAAGGCCCGCACCCGCCTGCAGTCATTATCATGCTTGTTCCGTCATTTAATGCGTCAATAAAATTTCCAAGATTTACCTTAAAAGGCAGGCATGCAAGCTCTGGTGAATACCTTGCGCCGAGCTTCAGGGATACATTGCTTGACCTTGGAGGTGAAACAACATCTATGCCCAGACCCCTTAATGCGCCCCTGCAAGCGATATCAAGCTGTCCCATATGTGGAATTACTACCTTCATAAACTTTTAGAATTTCCTACACGCTATCAATAAAACTGTTGGCTCTTGACGGCAAAGTAAAAAGCTCCAGATGCAAGGCGGAGCGAGGACTCGCACCGCAGCATACATCTTAGTATGTGAGGATGCGAGGCCGAAGCGACAACGCAGCAGATGGACTTTTTACGAAGCTGTCAACCCTCTCCTTTTTTTTATCTGTAGCATATCCAAAAACGCCTCCAGCCTTGTTATCATTCCTGCCTCGCCGGAATGTTCATCAAAGCTAAGGCTAAGAAGAGGCGTTTTATCACTACTTTGAGCCTCACGCTCAATCAGCGCCTTTAAAAGTGAATCAGGCCCGCAGTGGAATGCGCCAATAAAAATAATTCCGTCTACGCCTTTTGAATCAAGGAAATGGTTTGCAGCGCCGACAATCTCCCTGCCTGACGCCCAGTACACTGGCTTTCTTAGCCTCTTCATCTCTGCATCAACAATATCATCAGATACCATCTCTGTTGTTATCAGCCTGATATTCATATCCATTAATTTCTTGCTTATGTTCATGGATACCAGAGGGTCGTAGATATTGTAAGGATGGCCGAGAAGGGCTATGGTAGTTTGCGAACTTGTCCTGCTGCAACCTTTTTCTTTTTTAACAGAAGTCATCGGGTTATTATACAGCTTCTTATATACATCCGGCGGAATAACCCCTTCTGCAACCATAGAATAAAATCCTGCCTGAGAATCCAAAGCCTTTTTATAGGCAGAGAGCGACTCCCTTTTGCCTTTTAAGATTGATTTTCCTAATTCTATAAAAGTGTCCTCTACTGCTGTGCCTTTACCCTTTACATTAAATGTTGGCTCAAGGATTGGAGGTGAATCAGGAAATGCAACCCTGACCATGTCTGGAAGTCCAAAAAACTGAGGGCAATAGTATGTCTCCTTTTCTGTGCTTATCAGTCTTGGAATAAACAAGAAGTCAACTTTTTTTAAAATGGCGTTAATATGGCCAAAGAAGACCTTTATGGGCAGACAAAACTCATCCAGAGTGGCATCTGAGCCGCGCTTCAATATATTTCTGTCTGTTACAGGAGACAGCACCACCTCTGCGCCTAATTCTGTGAAAAAGGTGTGCCAGAGTGGATAAAATTTGTGGTAATAGAGCGCCCTCGGTACGCCGATTTTAAGAGCCATAATAACATAATAATAAAGCAACCATCAGGTTTTGTAAAGGCAAATTAATAAAAAAGCTGGGTAGAAAAGAACAGGGCGGGCAAAGCCTGCACTACGGACTGAACCCCTTTTGGACTTGATTCATCTATTTATTTGCTATCCTGTGAATGTAGGAGGTAATAATTATGTAAAAGGCTGCCCTTGAAAAAACAAGATCTATTAAAACTGACTCTAAATTAATTCATTATATAAAAAATCAGATCCGCATCGGCGCCTCTTTAGAAAAGGTGCAAAAAAGCCTATCTAATATAAACATCTCTTTATCTGAAAGGGTTAAACAGGACAGAGCAAAAAGATAAATGAGAAACTTTTTCTTTGATACAAGCGCCCTCTTTAAAAGATATCAGATTGAAAAGGGTACTTTAAAGGTCAATGAAATATTTAATGACAATAATGCGCAATTCTTTATCTCAGGCATGACAATCGTAGAAGTTATATCAAATCTGAAAAGACTTTACGAGATTGACAGATTAACAACAAAATCTCAATTTTTACTTCAACGTTCACAATTTTATAAAGATATTCAAGAGCATAATTTTTCTATAGTTGAATTATATTCAGAAGACATCATCACAGCAGATGAATTAATTTCTAAGAGGTATATGAAACCTGTTGATGCCATTCAATCAGCAATAGCGCTAAACCTGCCGATACAGCGCCTTGTATTTGTTTGTTCAGACAAAGGGCTCTGTAAGATTGCTGAATCAGAGGGATTAATTGCCTCGCCGGTGTAACAATTTTCAGGCTTGAATGGAACTCGAACAATTTACTCTCAGGGTCGCATCCAAAAATGTTGAGCTAAAAGAGATCGCAAGGTGGTTTAAAAAACACGCGGTTAAAGCCGATTAAGGCAATCAATTCCTCTCTAATCCATCCTGAAAAACTGCGTGGGTTTGCTTGCATCTGAAGATTTTGTCGGCTCAGAGCCTCTTTTAAACACCTCTATCACTGGATTCTTTGTATTGTCGCTTGCAAGAAGGCCGTTTTCAGGGTCTATCCTTGTAAATACAATATCCTCTGGTATTGTAAATGACTCCTCTGGGATCTGATTTAAGGCTGTCTTCATAAACTCTATCCAGATTGGAAGGGCTGCGCGCGCGCCTGCCTCTCCGGGTCCAAGGCTCTTTCTGTCGTCAAATCCTACCCATACGCCAACCACAAGATTCGGCGTATAACCTATAAACCAGGCGTCTGTAAATTCATTTGTTGTGCCTGTCTTTCCTGCAAGCTGCCTTCCCAAGACCTTTGCCCGCTGTCCTGTGCCGTACTGGATAACATCCTCAAGCATGTTTGTAATAAGATATGCTGTTTCTTTTGAAAGCACAGCCTCTGACTTTACCTCTGCCTCTTCCAAAAGAACCTTCCCCTCCTTGGTTGTAATCAACTTAATTGACATTGACTCTGCCTTTGTCCCCTGATTCGCAAATATTCCAAAGACAGATGTAAGCTCTTGCAGGGTGACGCTGGATGAACCGAGCGCAACAGAAAGGTCATTTGCAAGAGGATTTTTTATTCCTACCCTCTGCGCAAAATCTATTACGCCCCTTGTGCCAACTTTTTCAAGCAGACGAATTGTGGCCACATTCCTTGAATATGCAATGGCGTTTCTCATGCTTATAAAGCCGTGGAATTTCTCATCATAGTTTAAAGGCTTCCAGTCCTTTTCAAGCGTCGGGTCTTCGTATACAATTGGCGCATCAACAAGGATTGTTGAAGGCGAAAAGCCCATGTCAATTGCAGTGGCATATATTATCGGCTTAAAGGCAGAGCCCGGCTGCCTCTTTGCCTGAATTGCCCTGTTGAACTTGCTCTTTTCAAAGTCATAGCCGCCTGCCATTGCCTTGATGGCGCCTGTCCTCGGATCCATGGCAAGCAGCGCCCCCTCAACCATCGGCTCCTGTTCAAGCACAAAAAGCGTCTCCTTTGTCTTTGCATCAACACCCTTTACTGCAACCTTTACAATATCGCCTACCTTTAATATGTCTGGCGGCTTTGCCTTTTCACTGTATTTAAATTTTTCAACATCATTAGGATCAAGAAGCCTCTTCCTTGCCCACTTCATATCATCAAATAGTATCCTGCCCTTTAAGCTCCTTGTATCAACAGTAGCGCCCTCATTACCAACAGCAATCACAGTTGCGTCCAATAGCTCATCCTTGCCAAAATCAGGAGGAGGAATAATCATCCCCCTTGCCTCTTTGCCTTTCTTTATATCCTGCACCTCGTCAGGCGACCTGTGGCCAATCGGACCCCTGAACCCCTGCCTCTTGTCCAGTTCCCTGAGGCCTTGTTTAAGAGCCTTTGTCGCTGCCTCCTGCATATCATAATTTGCTGTTGTATACACATTCATGCCGCCGCGGTAAAGCATATCGCTGCCGTAATTTGCTTCAAGGTACTGCCTCACATATTCAAGGAAATAAGGCGCAACCTCTTTTTCCTTTTTTCTCCTTTCAAAGACAAGTGACTTTTTATATGCCTCCTGATAATCCTTTTCAGCAATATATTTTTCATCAACCATCCTTTTCAGCACCACCTCCTGCCTCTGCTTTGCCTTTTCAGGATTATGGTAAGGAGAATAATCAGCAGGCGCCTTTGGCAGCCCTGCAAGGAATGCTGCCTCATGCAAGGTGATATCCTCTACATCCTTTCCAAAATATGTATTTGCAGCAGACTGGATGCCGTATGCGCCATGGCCAAAGTATATCTGGTTAAGGTAAAATTCAAGTATGTCGTCTTTTGTATATAATTTTTCCAATCGGCCTGCCAGGATCGCCTCTTTTATTTTTCTCTCAAGGCTCCTTTCTCTGGATAAGAATAGCGACCTCGCAAGCTGCTGCGTGATTGTGCTGCCGCCCTGCCTTATCTCGCCTGTTAATATATTTGTTACCAGCGCACGCGCTATTCCAAAATAGTCAAGTGCGCCATGCTGATAAAACCTTGAATCCTCTACAGCAATCACTGCATTTTTTAGATGCTTTGGCATCCTTGAAAGGGAGACAGGCCTTCTCCTTTCAATATAAAACTGCCCCAATACCTTATTATTATCTGAATATATATTTGTAATAAGGCTCTGCTGGTAATCTCGGAGCGCCTCAACAGGAGGAAGTCCTCTTGTTATTTTATAGAAGAAGGCAAGTCCGCCAATAATAACAAAAATGGCTATTATGCCAACAGCAGTAGGAATCGGCCTTTTGCGGAACCATCTTAAAAGAAATAAGGGCTTTTTTTGCGGAACCTCGTCATGATAAACTATCCTCTCTTCATGGTTGTTCTCTGGTTTCTCAATATTCTCTGGTTTTTCAATATTATCAGACATCTAATCTCCTTAAACAATCTAAGCATTTATCAATTTTATATATTACAATATTGAAGGTAAAAAAGCAACGACCCTCAGCCTATCCTTCTGTCTAAGCTCCTGTATTGGATAGCCTCAGAGATGTGCTCTGGAAGGATGTTCTCTTCATTAGAAAGGTCTGCAATAGTACGGCTGACACGGAGTATCCTGCTGTATGCCCTTGTGCTTAAGCCGAATTTTGTTACAGCAGTTTCTATAAGGCTGTGGGAGGCATCATTTATCTTGCAGTATTTTTTCAGGTGCTTTGCCTTTATCTGTGCATTGCAGTATATGCCGCTTTCATCATATCTCTTTATCTGTATCACCCTTGCCATGCCTATCCTGCCCCTTATTGCCTCTGATTTCTCCCTTTGCCTGTCATCAGAGATATCTTTAAATGGAAGAGCCGGCACCTCTATATGTATGTCTATCCTGTCAAGAAGCGGCCCGGATAATTTTGAACGGTATCTTAATATCTGATGGGGTGTGCATGTGCACTGATGGGTTGGGTGTGTATAGAACCCGCATGGACAGGGGTTCATTGCAGCAATGAGCATAAAATGCGCTGGATATGTCAAGGATGCTATTGCCCTTGATATGGTTACCTTGCCGTCTTCTAATGGCTGACGAAGAACCTCAAGGACATTTTTTTTAAATTCCGGAAGCTCATCTAAAAACAATACTCCGTTATGTGCCAATGATACCTCACCGGGTTTTGGTATCTGGCCGCCTCCGATTAAGCCTGCGTCTGAGATTGTATGATGGGGAGAACGGAATGGACGGATTGTAAGAAGCGATTTCTTTGGAGGAAGCAGCCCCATTATGCTGTGGACCTTGGTTGTCTCTATTGCCTCATCAAAGGTCAGGCTCGGCATTATTGTCGGCAGCCTTTTTGCAAGCATGGTCTTTCCTGAGCCCGGAGGGCCTATCATTAAGATATTATGCCCGCCTGCAACAGCAATCTCCAATGCGCGTTTTGCATGCTCCTGTCCTTTTACATCTGCAAAGTCATCGTCATAAACAGAGTTGTCCTTAAATACCTCGTTAAGGTCTATCTGCATTGCAGGGATAGCCTGCCTGCCGTTTATAAACTCAATAACCTGTGAAAGCGTCTCAACGGCATAGACATTAATACCTTTAACAACCCCTGCCTCTGCTGCATTTTCAGAAGGAAGTATAACCCCTGACAGTCCTGCATTCTTTGCAGCAACTGCAATGGACAAGGCGCCGCGGATCGGTTTTACCCTGCCGTCCAACGAAAGCTCGCCTGCTATCAGAAGCTCTTTTATCTTTTCCTTTGGAATTATCCCTTCGGCAACGATTATGCCAATAGCGATAGGAAGGTCAAATGAAGAGCCCTCTTTTTTAATATCAGCAGGCGCAAGGTTAATGGTAATTTTCTTTACTGGAAAATCAAGGCCGATGTTTTTAATAGCAGCGCGCACCCTGTCCTTGCTCTCTTTAACTGCCAGGTCAGGAAGCCCTACTATGGAAAATATGGGAAGGCCGAGGCTGATATCTACCTCTACTTCCAGTAAATACGCATCAATCCCAATAACAGCGCTGGACATAACCTTTGCAATCATTTAATCCCCTTACAAAATATACCGGCTCAAGTCCTCACTCTTAATAATATCGCCCAACTGCTTTTTAACATAATCAGCATCAATAACAATCTTCTTGCCCTTGTGTTCAGGCGCATTAAAGGATATCTCATCAAGGAGCCTCTCCATTACAGTATGGAGCCTCCTTGCGCCAATATTCTCAGTCCTCTCGTTTACTATCTCTGCAATTGCTGCAATCTCCTCTATGCCTTCCTTTGTAAATTCAGTCTTTACACCCTCTGTCTCCAGAAGCGCTATATATTGCTTTATCAGCGCATTCTTCGGCTCTGTAAGTATCCGTATAAATTCTCCCTTGCCGAGTGAATCAAGCTCTACCCTTATTGGAAACCTGCCCTGAAGCTCTGGAATCAGATCAGAGGGCTTTGATATATGAAATGCGCCGGCGGCAATAAACAGGACATGGTCTGTCTTTACAATGCCGTATCTTGTCTTAACAGCAGAGCCCTCAACAATAGGAAGCAAATCCCTCTGCACGCCCTCGCGTGATACATCAGGCCCTCCCCTTGATTCCCTTCCAGCAACCTTGTCTATCTCATCTATAAAAATAATCCCTGACTGCTCCACCCTCAGTGTCGCCTCTTTAACCACCTCATCCATGTCAATCAGCTTCTGTGCCTCCTCCTGCACCAGTATATCCAGCGCCTCTGGCACCTTTACCTTTCTGTTCTTCCTCTTTCCCGGAAACATTCCGCCGAGCATCTCTTTCAGATTTATCTCAAGGTCCTCCATGCCGATATTTGAGATTACGCCGACCGGCATTGTCTTCTCTTTTAGCTCAAGCTCTATATACCTGTCATTCATTGAACCGTCTTTAAGCTGTTTTCTAAGCTTCTCCCTTGTCGGCTCATGCCCGGCTGCTGCCTCTTGGACAGCCTGCGGCTCAAACCTCGGGGGCATGGGAAGGAGTAAATCCAAAAGCCTCTCCTCTGCTAATATCTTTGCCTTTTCCTGAACACCCTCTGTCTTTTCCATCCTTATCATATTAACTGCAATGTCTGTAACATCCCTTACCATAGACTCTACATCCCTGCCAACATAGCCGACCTCTGTATACTTGGACGCCTCTACCTTTAGAAACGGCGCATCAACAAGCCTTGCAAGCCTCCTTGCGATTTCTGACTTGCCAACGCCTGTAGGCCCAATCATTATAATATTCTTTGGCATCACCTCATCCCTCAGGTCTGCTGACAACTGCTGCCTCCTCCACCTTGTGCGAAGGGCAATAGCCACTGCCCTCTTTGCCCTGTGCTGGCCTATTATGTATTTATCAAGCTCTTCAACTATCTGCTTTGGTATTAAATATCCCATTTTATCTTTTTTTCTCCTTTTCCTTTAAACTCGGAGGGAAACTTATAGTTTCCCTCCCGATGGCCACCACACTCCCTGTAACAGGAAGCCTTTTATTTTGCAATTTTATCCAATTTTCCCCTCATCTAAAACTATTGTTCCAGATTCTCCCGAATACATTCTTTTGTTATCAGAATTAAACTCATATTTGACATCAAGGGATAAAGACTCCAAAGATAGAATTTTGTAATGTTTGCACTTATAAATGTGGTTTCTGCCGGATTCGCCAGCAACATAAATTTCAAAGGACATTAAAAAATGCGGTGCATCATGGATAACCTTAAACTCATCAGAAGGCGAGAAATAAAAACTTCTTTGCGTTGTTGCTATGTTTTCAACATTGTAAGTTTTGCACTCTAAATAATATGGTTTCTTGTTGAACCAGAATAATATATCGGGGTATCCTGTAGACTTTTTGTTCCCGCTGGGGCCTGCTGGAACATTTGCATTCACCTTGAAGGAGTTTAAAGCATTTTTAACAAATGGCTCTATATTATTGCCTACTTCATTTGGGCGTGGTCTTAGAATTCCAGTTTTATTTATTGCTTTTCCTGCCATTAGAGCTGTCGGTCTCAATAGTTCTAATACTTTTTTATGGTCAGAATCCTTAAAATCAAAAGAAATAACTTTCTTCCCAGTCATGGTTTCAATTACAAGATTAAAAGGAATATCCTTCAAAGGCGTAAGCATTTGCTTTATAACATCTTCAAGTCTTGAAACATATTTATCATCCTTCATTAATGTTCTCCCTGAATATTATTCAATATCTCTTTATACCTTTCTTTTGCTTCTTGTACAATTTCTGAATAACTTTTTAGATATATACCAATTTTTTCATACTCTGGATTTCTTACTGCCTCATCAAATTCGTTACCAATAAGATAACACTCTATTAATTTTGCATTAGGCTTATTGCTTGTAATTATTGTTTTATATTTGCTCACCTGTGCAAAATCTGTTGAAGCAATTTGGTGCGAAGGTTTTTTAAGCTCGATTATAAGGACATTACCAAGAAGGGTTTTTATAATGATATCTGGTCTATCTTTTTCATGTTCTTTGAATTTTTTATCTAACTTATTCTTTAGGAACGTTTTAAGTGACTTATTGCTTGCATATGAGGGGTAGTTGTCATTTAATAACCATAGATTTTTCTCTAACAACTTATGAATATCCTTGTACTCCAAGGACTTAATATTCCCTATCACCTCCTCGAATTTATCAATAACTGACAAGCGGTAGCGAATATGCTCTACTGTTGAAGTTATTTCATATATACCCCATGTTTCTAAAATTCTTGCTAAGTTTTGTATGTCGTTTATGTCTGCTTCTCCAAGTTTTTTTAATATGGAAACCATCTCATTTGACTCCATAGATTTTATAAGTAAGTCCATAATTGTAATTGCATCTTTTTGTGATAGTTCATTAAGTTTTGGGATGACTTCCTCAATCAACTTCCTTATTTTTTCTTGTATTTCTTTAGGTAATTTTTTAAGTGTACTTTGGACGTTTATATTTTGTAAGAATCTCTTTTTTCTTTCACCTGATTGCTCATTTTCAAGATTTCTACTGATTTCAATCAATTTATTTTCCACCCAATTTTTATAAGCAATAAATTTAGGGTGGTTTAAATTGAATCCGTCCCTACTGGTAGAAATAATAAATTCATCTGATTTGCCTTCTGGTTTTTCCGGATCTAAAAAAGGCACTTCAATTTCACCAACTATTCTCTCTGCAACCCTGTACTGATGCCCATGAGAACTAATATCAAATAATGTGGGGCCTAAAACTCTTCTACCTCTAATTTTCGTTATAATACCTGCTGGTTTCTTAACATCCTTTGGTTCCCTTGCAATGGTAATTTTGCCAAGCACTTCGCCATAATTATTTATTTTGTCCTTTATTTCTATTTTTTCACCAGGGATATCTTCTGGACTATATCTTTGTCCATTAACAAATATAGAAAATTTCTGGGGGAAACCAAATTCTTTTACGAAGAAAGTCCTTAACTCCTCATCGCTCATAGTAGAAACATGCGCCAATAGTTCCTTCAAATAAATAATAGTACCGTTTGATTCTTTTGTCGTTTCAATAATTAATGGTATGTCAACTGCTTCCAAATTTTTTCCTTCTATATCTAACTTTGTTCTGTTTATCTCAAATTTACATTTGGTTCCATTATTAACAGTCTCAATATGCATAATGTTTGCTATTCCCAGCCCTGCTAATTTTCCAATCCCTTTACTTCCAATTAATGGTCTTTTAAATTTTTGAGATTTTTCTTTCCCTTTTCTATTGTTGAATCCTATTTTCATGTAGCTCTCTTTAATAAACTCTTTGTTCATTCCATTTCCATTATCTTCAATAATAATTTCACTTTTCCTATCTATTTTTTTAGGAATTATTACTTTAACTTCTGTGGCATCTGCATCATAGGCATTCGCGATAAGTTCACTAATAGCTTTAGGCAAACTACTATACATAGCAAGTCCTATATGGTCAAGAAGTCTACTGGTTACAATAAAGTTTAACTTGTTGTCCATTTATTTCGGTTTCCTAAAAATAAGAATGTTTTCCTTCTTCATCACATTATAAAGCCCAAAAATAAGTTTCAAAATATTTTTCTCCAACCTAAAGCCAAGTCCTGTCATATAATCAATAGTAAACTCTACCGTCTTGACTTCTTGCCCCTGATAAGTAGCATTGCCTATAACAATAACAGTATATTTATTAGGTTTTAAAATCCTGTGCATTTCACTGTACGACTTCTTTATATCCTCATTGTATAAATCTACCTTTTTCTTACCCTTCCCACGAACACCGACAAAATCTTCTCGTATCTCGTCTAATTTATAGCCCATATCTTCTAATGAGTGAGCGTCATTATCCACATAATCAAGGGCAATTGAGTAAGGGGGGGATGTAATAATCCCATCTATGGAATTATCGGGCAGTTTTATGTTTCTCGAGTCTCCCATTTTTAAATCTATACTGCCTAAACTTAAATTCAGTTTGCCGGAAATTTCCTTATAATCTCTAACAGACTCTATCATTAAGTTTAAATTCTTGATAAATGACCGCTCAAATTCACGCCCTCTCCTTGCTTCATCACTAACTGCCAGAAGTCTTGCAAGAGTATAAAAACCTCTCACATCCTCATTTTCAATATCTCCAAGGACTTTATAAAAATCTCCTTCGTTATTAAATAAAGACAGTTTGATTTTTGATATTAATGTATCTTTCAACCTTATGATTTCATCTAAAACATAAATTGATTTTGTTTTCACATTTCCCTGCAAAACGCAGAGTGGGGAAATATCAATCCCAACAAAATTTATGCTAAGCAGTTGTGCTTCCAATGCAGTTGTTCCGCTCCCTGAAAAAGGCTCAAAAACTGTATCACCCTCTTTTAATCCTATAATATTCAATAATGCCCTTATCATCTGAGGGTGAAATTTTCCTTTGTAAGGATATATCCAGTGAGTCAGATATTGATTTACAGACCTGGTTTTATTTTTTTGAATAATCTTAAAATAGTCTGTTAAGGTTTTCTCAACGGTTTTAAAATATGATGAGCGTTTTATAATCCTATCATCTAATTCCTTTGATTTGTTATTTAACTTAAATTCTCTAAGTCCGTTGGTTATTTCATAATCAGCGCCTAATGCCTTTAGTTCTAATTCTGCCAACGATAACTCATAGATAAACTGAACATTATCCAATAAAGTTAAGTCAGCGTCTTTTGAATAGCTAAGGTCATAAGCCCAAAACTGGCTTATGTCTTCAGCTTTCTCCAACATTATTTCCCCTTTACTGTTAGTAATCATGCATTCCCTCTTTTGTTTTTAAATTATCATTGTTTTGAGATAAAATTGCAAACTGTTTTTTGTGTTTTGTGTGAGCCCACACATAGCTGGGTAGGTGTTCACTAATTTGGGAAAATATCATTTTTTTATCTTCCTCTAATTTTGTGTTGTCTTCTTATTTCCAAAAGCTCCTGTATGGCTACTGCCTCCTCATCAGTAAAGGGGCTGTGCTCTATTGTCTTTTTAAAGGCATCCTCTGCCAAATCTATGCTGCCCTTTTTTCTATATGCAAGGCCAAGCCTGTAATAGACCCTGCCTTCTTCTGGCAATTCTTTTAACATTATTTTATATTCATCAATAGCCTTGTCATACTCTTTATTCTGATAATAAAGATTGCCGAGATAAAAGTGCAGGTCAAGGTGTCCTGAATCTATCTCCAGCCCCTTTCTCAGATACAAAAGGGCACTGCTGTAATCCTTCATCTCTATATATGTCCTGCCAATATTAGCATACGCAGCAGTCTTTTTTGAATCTATTTCAATAATCCTTTTATATTCTGCAACCGCACTGTTATATTGTCTTTTTTTATAATATATATCTCCGAGCTGAAAAAGGGCATCAATAAAATCAGGTTTAATCTCTATTGTCTTTTTAAAAAACCTTATTGCCTCAACATCCCTGCCTTTCATCCTATACGCAAGACCTAAGTCATAATATGCCTCTGTATATTTTGGATTTAGCCTTATCGCCTCTTTAAATTCAGAAATAGCGCTATTTATCAGCTCTGTCCTTTCTATTGTGTGAACAAGCGCAGCATTCATTAAATATGTTGCGCCCTTCTCGTAATGGCTCTTTGCATCCTCTGCATAAAGGAGAGATGTCTGCAAAAAAAGAATTATAATAATTAAAAAATATTTAATCATAATAGTGTCATTCCGCACTTGATGCGGAATCCAGTCCTCGTTTTTTCTGGATTCCTGCTTTCGCAGGAATGACAAAAAAACAAGGCTGACAAAGCCATCACAGTTCGTCCACTGTAATTTCCTGATTCGTATAAATACAAATCTCCGCAGCAAGCTTCATTGCCTCCTGAACAATTTCCTTTGCATTTAAAGAAGTATGAGCAAGGAGCGCCCTTGCTGCTGCAAGGGCATAAGGTCCGCCTGAGCCGATTGCTATTATGCCGTCCTCTGGCTCTATTACATCGCCATTGCCTGATATTACAAAAGAGTGCTCTGTATCTACAACAGCCAAAAGCGCTTCAAGCCTGCGAAGCACTCTGTCTGTGCGCCAGTCCTTGGCAAGCTCCACTGCTGCACGGGTGATATTGCCCCTGTATTTCTCCAGCTTCCCCTCAAATTTCTCAAAGAGCGTGAGGGCGTCTGCTGTTGTCCCTGCAAAGCCTGCAAGCATCTTGTCATTATACATGCGCCTTATCTTCTTTGCATTCCTTTTTATTACCGTATTGCCCATTGTAATCTGGCCGTCGCCAGCAATGGCAACCTTATTATTTCTTCTTACAGATAGTATGGTTGTGCCGTGAAACATCTGTCTCTCCTTTTTTTTACAATAAATGATTCTTTACTACAGGGTTAAAATCTGTTGCTTTTTCTTCGTGCTATTTTATCATCAATACTTTAATCGCTGCGTGGGTGCGCCGGTTAAAAAACGAATTGCACTACGCCATATACCATTCCCGCGCTTGCAGGAAATAAAACCACTTGATCTCCCCGCTTCATGCGATTTTCATCAAGCGCTCGTTTAATGCCGGCTGGTACACTGGCCGATGCCAGGTTCCCATATGCCGGGAAAACCTCTGTGTATATGCGCTCTCGTTCTATTCCCATATCAACGCCTCCCAGTAAATAAGCTGTACTTGTGGCTGCGTGTGGAAAATAAATATCGGGATAATCATAGCTGTGTACTACGGATTTAACCAGTTCCTGAAGGTATTTTGTAGCGTGATTAATCATTTCCTGACCGAATGAAACAAATTTGTGGGCGCCTGAGAGACCGAGTCTTGGCGTGTCATCCACAAAATCTTTATAATTTTCATGTGGGATCGTACATAAATCTGCAAACTGCGGTTTTGATATAAAATCAAAGCTCCACTCATCCTCCGAGGCTGTTAAAAGTGTCGCCGATGACGCTTCGCCAATGGTGTATGTCGGGAAAGTGTATTTGATTTGCTCGAGGTCTTTTATTTCAAACAACTCCGGATATCCGTGTTCATATGCGTTAAACTCCCCATTAACAATCAAGATATTACGATATCTCCCATTTTTTAAAAATTGGTACGCTATATCCAAAGCTCTGATCCAGCTCATACAGGCATCTGTGATATCAAAACAGGATGCCTCCATTCCAAACATCTTGGCATAAAAATAAGCATTGGCGGGTTCTATAAATCCTTTGCCAATACCGCAGTATATTATGAGATCAATGTCATCTTTTTTTATGCCGCTTTTATCGAGCACTTCTTGAATAGCGTCCCGGATAAAATTGGAAGATCTCTCGCCTTTTTCAAGATCACGAATATATCTGTCCTTGGCGCCGCTCTTTTTTAGCATATGCATTACCATTCGCTGATAGGCTTTTAGTGTTGCTTTATTAACCTTGGGGCTATGCTCTTCAATCATTTCCATGATTGTGTCGTTGGTAACCCTTTTTGTTGGAATTTTAACCGCGATAGCTTGAATTTTCATAATTTGATATCATATTAAAAAATTTGCGCTATAAATTTGGTCAAGCATCAAATTATCTCTTTATAACCTGCACTTGATTTACCGTCTTTTGTTTTAGTAAAGTTTTCCTTATTTATTTCCCCAGTATTTTCCAAGCACTATTTTCCCAGGCACACCACAAATTAACCTAAAATTCATATATCCCAAGTCCATGGGTTGCCTCAGTTACTGTTAGCCCGCCTTCTGTTACAAGCCGCACTGCTTCTTCTTTAGTATTGCCGATCATATTTCTTGTATCTTTTGCCCTCTTTCATCTTACACCTCCTAAGGTTATATGGTTATATTGTAATCCTAACCTTTCGGTGTGTCCACTATTTCGGGGGAAGTGCAAATTGCCGAATTTTGCTTGTAACCATTATATCCTAACTTGTTTGGGTTGTGTTGGTAAGCAGCGATGGAAACAGTTACAAACTCTCGCAAACTGGATAAGTTTTTATCGTTAATATAAGCAGTCAGTAAATCGGTCAGAATTGAAATCAAATTATCTTTTGACTTGCTCAACAACAACTCACTCAACGCATTATGAGGTCTTGTTGCGTAACAAATAACTATTTGGGCTAAATCTTGGTTCATTGTGGTTTTGCACCTCTTGTTGTGTATTTGGATAATGTAAAATACTTTTCATGGTAATCTTTAACAATTTGATATACTTCTTCAATTTCTTTATCTGTCATATAAAACTCCTTTTATCCTCTGATTCTAACATAGATTCTCATTAATTATCTTTATTAATGCCCTTATTCATTTCGTATGTTACTCTTTTGCCTTGCTTCTCGGATGCGCCTTGTCATAGACCTCCATTAATTTGTCTATGCCGAGGTGCGTATATCTCTGTGTTGTTGAGAGGCTCTTGTGCCCGAGAAGCTCCTGAATGGAGCGCAGATCAGCGCCTGCATTTAATAAATGTGTTGCAAATGTATGCCTCAGGCCGTGGGGCGAAACATGGCCAACATTAGAAAGCATATTAACATACTTTCCAACAATCCTTGCCACACTCCTTGTTGTAATCCTTTTACCGTCCTTGTTTACAAAAACAGGATTGTCTGCTTCATAGCTTCTGACTTCTGACTTCTGACTTCTATTTTCTTTATAAAGCCCCTGCCTTTTATTCAGATAATTTTTTATTGCAGTAATTGCCTTCCCGCCTATTGGCACAATCCTCTCTTTCCTTCCCTTTCCACGCACCCTTACAAGGCCGCTGTTAAAATCAATATCAGCGTCATTTAAGCCGACAAGCTCGCTGATTCGTATGCCTGTTGAATAAAATGTCTCAAGGGCTGCCTTGTCCCTTAATGTTAGCGCATCTGCGCTATTTGGAAGCTCCATCAATGAAAAGGCGTCATCAACAGATAAAAAAGAGGGTATCCTTTTCTCCTGCTTTGGCGTTGCAACAGCCTTTGCAGGATTTGTTTCAATATAACCCTCTCTGTGTAGATATTTAAAAAATGTCCTGAGTGTGGAGAGCCTCCTCGCAATAGAGGACTTCTTTTCTCCCTTCTTTGAAAGAAGGCCGAGGAAGCCACGAACAGTAAGGTTGTCTATGGCTTTTATATCAATCTCTCTATCAACATATTCCTTAAACATCATCAGGTCGCTTATATAATTTCTGTATGTATGCTCAGATACATTTTTCTCTATGCTCAGATATTTTGAAAAGGCGTCAATGAACCTCTGCATATTCCCCTTTCCACATGCTGATAGCCTTTATTGCCCTCTCTGCAACCAATCTCTTTTTCTCATCCTTATTTCTTATTCTCTTTTCTAATGGAGGCATGATGCCGAGGTTTATATTCATTGGCTGAAATCTGTCAGGCTCGCAGGTTGTAATATAGTTTATCAGTGAGCCGATGGCAGATTCTGTTGGCAGAGGGTTAAGCGCCTCTCCCTTTATCAGTTTTGCAGCATTTATCCCTGCAACAAGACCCATTGCAGTTGACTCCATATATCCCTCAACACCTGTAATCTGTCCTGCAAAAAACAGCTCATCCCTTTTTTTGAACTGCAATGTCTCTTTTAAAAATAGCGGCGCATTAATAAAGGTATTTCTGTGAAGGCTTCCGTATCTTAAAAACTCTGCATTCTCCAGCCCTGGTATCATCCTGAACACACGCGCCTGCTCCCCATATTTCAGCTTTGTCTGAAAGCCGACAATATTATACGCTGAGCCGAATCTGTTTTCCAGCCTTAACTGCACATTTGCATAAGGCTCTCTTTTTGTCTTTGGGTCAATCAGGCCGACAGGTTTCATTGGGCCATAGCGAGGGGAATCCTTCCCTCTTTCTGCAATAACCTCTATTGGCATACAACCTTCAAAATATCTTGCGTCTTCAAAGTCATGTGATGATGCCTTTTCAGCGCTCATAATGGCATTATAAAATTGATTATACTCCTCATTTGTCATAGGGCAGTTGACATAGTCATCTCCGCCCTTGCCATATCTTGATGCCTTGAAAACCTTATCCCAATTAATTGTCTCTGCATCAATAATAGGCGAGATGGCATCATAAAAAAAGAGATTATTTTTACCTGTCAGATTCATTATATTAGAAACTAAGGCATCTGATGTCAAGGGCCCTGTTGCTATGATAACAGGGCATTCATTTGGAATATTCTTTATCTCCTCCCTTATCAATTTAATGCACGGATGCCCTGCAATCCTTTCAGTAATATCCTTTGCAAACAGTTCCCTGTCAACTGCCAATGCAGAACCAGCAGGAACCTTAGTCTCATCAGCAGCCTTTATTATCAAAGAGCCGAGCTGGCGAAGCTCCTCTTTTAAGATACCAGGCGCGCTTATTGAATCATTAGAGCCGAGTGAGTTGCTGCATACAAGCTCTGCCAAATTGCCTGTTGTATGCGCAGGGGTCATCCTCTCAGGCCTCATCTCATAAAGAGATACATCTATGCCTCTTTCTGCAGCCTGATACGCTGCCTCAGAGCCAGCAAGCCCTCCGCCGATTATAATCAGTCTTTTCATTATAATATTAGGATTGTATCTTATAATAAGGGATTTTTCAAGGAAATGTGATATTCAGAAGATATATATAATTCTGCTAATGAGTGACAGACATCCTTGTGTAAATATTAAAAGATGCCGGCATCTACGTCATGGAAATATTCTATATATATCTTTGCGATTAGCAATACGTTGATAAATTATTGAATTGTTTTTCTTGTCAATTGTGATGCCGATTCTGTAATCCCCAACTCGTATCTTATATTTATTGGGATACCCCTTCATACGTTCAAGATATCCCAGCGAAAAAGGATTAGATCTCAGCAATTCCTGAAAAACTATGCCTTCTGCTTGATGTTGGATTTCTTTCGGCTACTCTGACAGTTCTTTGAGAAAACGTTTGGTATATTCAACCTTCCACATTGGTTTTCAATGACTGATAATATTTTTTTGCATCTTCAACCGTGAGCCTTTCGTCGTCACTAACTTCGTCAATCAATTTTGATAACCCATAGTTTTCTATAACTTCTTCTAATCGTTCAAATTCCTCAATAGGTATTTGAACAGCAAATGGTTCCTGTTGCTCATTGAGCACTATATTTTTATGTATCGTTAACATTATCACCGCCTCCTCGATTTCATTTATTTCTTATAGCACATAATGCTCTTTATCAGTTAAAACCTTATGTAAATATTAAAAGATAACAGCGTTTATGTCAAGGTTTTTATAATTTGTTTAATAGGGTCCTCTGGATGATCAACCCCTATTCCATCTTCACCTGCACAGAGTCGCTGTTGTTTGACGGGCCTACGGCAGCAATGCGGTAATTAAGCCGCTTAAGCAGCCAGTAGGCCCGATACTGAGGATTCGCAATTTTTTTATTCTATTTTAAACGCAGCAGATTTCAGCACTGTGCCTGACTCGTCTATAATGTCAACCTTCCAGTCGCCTTTCCTGCCTGCAATGGTCTTGTTTGACCATGTTCTGTATTTTGAAAAAGCCTTGATGGTCTGAGGCACCTTATCTACCTCGTTCTCTCCAAATGTCCATACATAGTTAACAGTGGTTTCCTTATCTACATTCTGAAATTCAACAAAGCACCAGACCTTTTCCTGTGTTGCAGGAAAAGAGGATGCGGAGCCAACAGGCTCCTTGTTTTCTATACTGCCTGCAATCTCCATCCGTGCAATTGTAAGGTCTTTTTCTGAGGTCTCTTTTGCAGCGGGCTTGGCAGGCTCAGGTGAAGCAGGTTTTGCAGCCTCCTCTGCCGCTGCAGCGCCAACCATTACAAACATTACCAAAACCATAATTCCAAACAATGCTCTTTTCATACTCTTACCTCCTTTTTGATGGTTAATAATATTGAGCTAAATCCTGTTTTGATGATTTGTTTTTAAATGCTTGTCTGAAGCTAAGTAAATAGATGTGAAACTATAAAGTTTTTTTACTGGGCATAGTGTTAGGGTTTTTTTTAATGCCCAATGGAAGCTGTTTCTATCTCAAGAAAGGAATCGAGCTCCTTTTTTACCACAGGAGCTAAGTCTGCCAGCGATACGAATCCTTCCAGCTTCCCATTGGTCTGAATGGGCAGACGACGGATCTTCTTGTCAGCCATCAGCTTTGTGGCCTCAAAGAGATCCCAGTCTGGCTTTCCTGTGATTATGTCTGTTTTCATAATCTCCCTTACCTGCACCTTGCGTGGATCGCGTCCATCTGCAACAACTAAAAGCGTTATGTCGCGGTCAGTAAGAATCCCTTTAAGAATATTGTTGTCTGTGATAAGTATGCATCCGATATTGTTGTCTTCCATCTTTTTTGCTGCGTCCATCACATAAGCAGTAGGCAAACAACAGACAAGGTCAGGTATCCTTTTCATAATCTCTTTTACTAACATTGTGATTCACCTCCTATCTACGCTGGACTAATCTCCCCCTAACACATGCCCGAGTCGGATGTTGCTATACTGAAAGGAATCTAATGGCTGGAATAGTAAGTTCAGTTCTTAATAATTCTTTATAACATAATTTCAGGTTTTTTTCAATACCATTCTTGTAGTTAGAAGTATCAGATTTCTTGACACTTTTGGCTAATTATGGTAGTTTTTGTTATATTTTTGTATTTAAAATGGGGTGTTAATGTATCAACCTTCGTATGAAGAGTTCTGCAAAAAGGCAAAAAGGGGCAATCTTGTTCCAGTTTACAGAGAGATATTGGCAGACCTTGAGACGCCTGTTTCAGCCTTTTTAAAGATAGATGACGGCAAATATTCCTACTTATTGGAGAGTGTTGAGGGAGGGGAGAAGTGGGGCAGGTATTCCTTTCTTGGAACCAGCCCCTTTCTCATTATCAGGGCAAAGGATAAGAGGATTGAGATTATAAAGAATGGAAAGAAAAGTATTTCTGATACAGATGAGAATCCTCTCCTGCTCTTAAAAAGGCTTTTAAAAGAATATAGGCCTGTATCAATTGATGGGCTTCCGCCATTCTTTGGCGGAGCTGTTGGCTATCTGGCCTATGACATGATAAGATATTTTGAGGATATCTCATTAAAAAAGAGGTCGCCACTTGAACTTCCTGATATAGTTTTCATGTTCACAGACACCCTGCTTATCTTTGATAATACAAGGCAGAGAATCAAGGTTGTATCAAATGCCCTTGTTAAAGAAAAGGGGACAAAAAAGGCATATAATGATGCAAAAGCAAAGATTGATGGTATAATAGAGAAATTAAAAAAAAGGACTGCTGACAAAGGGCAAAGGAATATAAAAAAAGATATAAGGCTATCCTCAAATTACACAAAAAAGGGCTTTGAAAAGGCAGTTGAAAAAAGCAAGGAGTACATAAAGGCAGGCGATATATTTCAGGTGGTCCTGTCGCAGAGATTTAACACAGGATTAAAATCAGCGCCATTTAATGTGTACAGGGCATTGAGGGCTGTCAACCCGTCTCCTTATATGTTCTTTTTGCGGCTTGGAGATTTTTCCATGGCAGGGTCATCGCCTGAGGTGCTGGTGAGATGCGAAGACAGTGAGATAACATTAAGGCCGATTGCAGGCACAAGAAAGAGGGGCAAGACAGCAGAAGAGGACAAGGCATTGGAAAATGAATTATTAGCCGACCCAAAGGAGCGGGCAGAGCACATAATGCTTGTTGACCTTGGCAGGAATGATGTAGGACGGGTATCTGAAATGGGAAGCGTAAATGTTGACGAGCTTATGGTAATTGAGAAATATTCCCATGTAATGCATATTGTCTCTAATATAAAGGGCAGGCTTAAAAAGGGGATGGATGCCTTTGATGTTATTATGGCATGTTTTCCTGCTGGCACAGTCTCTGGCGCGCCAAAGATAAGGGCAATGCAGATTATTGACGAGCTTGAGCCGACAATGCGCGGGCCTTATGCAGGCGCTGTTGGATATTTCAGCTTCTCTAATAATATGGACACCTGTATAAATATCAGGAGTGTTATAATGAAGGATAAGACTGCGTATATCCAGGCAGGCGCAGGCATTGTTGCAGACTCTGTCCCTTCAAACGAATATCAGGAGACAGTTAATAAGGCAAAGGCCATGGTCAGGGCAATAGAAATGGCAGAGGAAGGTTTAGTATGCTCTTAATGATAGACAACTATGATTCCTTTACATATAATCTTGTACAGTATCTTGGTGAATTAGGCGAGGATATCCATGTATTCAGAAATGATAAACTAAAGATAGAGGACATTGTAAGGCTCAATCCTGACAGGATTGTTATTTCGCCAGGGCCTTGCACGCCAAAAGAGGCAGGCATCTCTGTTGATGTAATAAAGCATTTTGCAGGAAAGATCCCTATGCTCGGTGTGTGCCTTGGCCATCAGGCAATTGGCGAGGCATTTGGCGGTGACATAATCCGTGCAGACAGGCTGATGCATGGAAAGACATCTATGATATATCACGATGGAAAGACCATCTTTGAAGGAATACCTAATCCATTTGAGGCAACAAGGTATCATTCTCTTATTGTAAAGAGAGACACGCTCCCCTCTTGCCTTGAGATATCTGCAGAGACAAAGGAAGGCGAGATTATGGGTGTGAGGCACAAGGAATTTAGAATAGAAGGCGTGCAATTCCATCCAGAATCTATCCTGACAAAGGCAGGGATGGATATATTAAAAAATTTCTTAAAGATTAAAACTGATAAAGGCGTAACAGCCTGAGATAAAAATTTCATGTCATTCCCGCATGTTTTTAGCGGGAATCCAGAGAAATACAAAAGACTGGATTCCTGTTCCCTGCTTAAAGCATGCAGGGACAGGCTTCACAGGAATGACAAAACTGGGAGTAAATATGATTAAAGAGACTATTGCCAAGATTGTTGATGGAGAGGATTTAACAGAAGAAGAGATGCAGGAGGCAATGAATGAGATTATGACAGGCGCTGCAACACCTGCTCAGATTGCTTCATTCATTACAGCGCTTCGCATAAAGGGCGAGACAGTGGATGAGATTACAGGCGCTGCAAAGGTGATGCGCGAAAAGGCAACGAGGATTAATTCAAACGGCCATATTGTTGTTGACACCTGCGGCACAGGCGGTGACATGGCGCATACCTTTAATATATCCACCACTGCTGCCTTTGTTGTTGCAGGCACTGGCCTTACTGTTGCAAAACATGGAAACCGCTCTGTATCAAGCGCATGTGGCAGCGCAGATGTGCTTCAGGCATTGGGAGTAAACATTGAATTGAGGCCAATTGATGTGGAAAGGTGCTTAAACGAGATAGGCATAGGTTTTCTTTTTGCGCCTTTATTTCATGAGGCAATGAAGCATGCAATCGGCCCGAGAAAGGAGATAGGCATCAGGACTATCTTTAATATCTTGGGGCCTCTTACCAATCCTGCAGGCGCAAAGGCGCAGGTGCTTGGCGTATACTCACATGGTTTAACTGAAACCATGGCAAAGGTATTAATGAAGCTCGGCGCAACACACTGCTTTGTTGTGCATGGAACAGACGGACTGGATGAGATTACAATAACAGGAACAACAAAGGTCTCAGAGGGAAAGAATGGAAAGGTAAAGACATATACTGTAAAGCCCTCTGACTTTGGTTTAAAAAAGGCAAAGAAGGTGGACCTCCTCGGCGGTAATGCAGAAGAGAATGCCAAGATAACAATGGCGGTGCTGTCAGGCGAAAAGGGCCCAAGAAGGGACATAGTTCTTCTTAATGCTGCTGCTGCAATAGTTGCCGGCGGAAAGGCAAAGACCTTAAAAGAGGGCGTCAAACTTGCAGGAGAGTCTATTGACAGCGGCGCTGCAAAGGAAAAGCTGGAGTCCCTGAAAAAATTTACTATGGCTTCTTAAAAAGTCCATCTGCTTCGTTGTCGCTTCGGCCTCGCATCCTCACATACTAACTTGTATGCTGCGGTGTGAGTCCTCGCTCCGCCTTGCATCTGGAGCTTTTTACTTTGCCGTCTAAATTTTGATTATTTTGAGAGATTATAATTGATACTTGATGAGATTGTAAGCAATAAAAAAGAGGAGCTGAAAAATAGAAAAACAATCCTGCCTCTGTCAGAGTTAAAGGCAAGGATAAAGGATTTGCCTGATACAAAGGGTTTTAGGAATGCAATAGAGAGGCGCGAAAAAAAGGATGCCCCTGTCAGGCTTATTGCAGAGATAAAAAAGGCATCGCCGTCAAAAGGGATCATCAGGGAGGATTTTAATCCTCAGAGGATCGCATGGATATATGAAGAGGCAGGCGCATCTGCAATATCTGTATTAACAGAGGAAAAATATTTTCTTGGAAATATAGAATATCTTTCACAGGTAAGGAATGTTGTAAAGATTCCGATTCTGCGAAAGGACTTTATAATTGACCATTATCAGATATATGAGGCAAGGGCATTTGGCGCAGATGCAGTTTTGCTGATTGTATCTATTTTAGATAAAACGCAGATAGACGAATACCTTGGCAATGCAAAGGATTTAAATATGGATGCAATTGTTGAGGTCCATGATAAGAAGGAGCTTGAAAAGGCGCTTCAGACAGGTGCAGATATTATTGGTATAAATAACAGGGATCTGATGACCTTTAAAATTGATATTGGAACAACATACAGGCTGAAGGATGAGATACCAAAGGACAAGGTCATTGTAAGCGAGAGCGGTATAAATAACAGATACGACATAGTCCAGATGCAAAAGGCTGGCATAGATGCTGTGCTCATTGGCACTGCATTGATGAGGGAAGAGGATATCGCAAAAAAGATAAGGGAGCTTCTGGGACTTATACCTGAGCAGATTGTTGAAAAACTCAACAATCTCTGATTACACAGATTAAACTCCTATAAATATCTGTGTAATCGTTTTTTCTAATCTGTGTAATTAAGGCTGTTAATGACTTTTTTAACAGCCTATGAAGGAGTGTAATGGCTCTTGTAAAGATTTGCGGGATTACAAATTTAGATGATGCCCTTTTTGTATCTGAGGCAGGGGCAGATGCGCTGGGCTTTGTATTCTACAAAAAGAGTCCGAGGTATATTGAACCAAAGAAGGCGTGGGATATAATAAAAAAGCTTCCGCCCTTTGTTACAACGGTCGGCGTATTTGCAGACCAGACAGAGGCAGAGATAAAAGGGATTATATCAGAGACAAATATTGATGTAGTGCAATTGCATGGCGAAGAACCCCCTGAATTCTGTGAAAGGTTAAATAAGCGGGTTATAAAGGCAATAAGGGTAAGGAGCATGGAGAATCTGGTAGAGGTAAAGACATACAAGGCATGCGCCCTTCTCCTTGATACATACGATAAGAATTTAAAAGGCGGAACAGGAAGGGTATTCAACTGGGAGATAGCAAGGGAGGCAAAGATATTCAATAAAATTATTGTTGCAGGCGGCCTCACACCAGAGAATGTTGCTGATGCTATCAAGGTTGTTCAGCCATATGCAGTTGATGTGTCAAGCAGTGTTGAAAAGGAAAAGGGGATAAAGGATCATCAGAAGGTAAAAGCCTTTGTTGATAGAGTAAAAAAGACATGAAAGCTCAAAACTCAAAACTCAAAACTCAAAACCTGCCTGATGAAATGGGGCATTTTGGAATATACGGCGGCAGGTTTGCGCCTGAGACGCTTATGCCTGCCTTGCAGGAGCTTACAGAGGCATATCTGTCTGCAAAAAAGGATAAAAAGTTTCAAAAAGAATTGGATTATCATCTCAAAGAATATGTCGGCCGCCCAACACCCTTGTATTTTGCAAAGGGGCTTACAAAGAGGTTCGGTGGCGCAAGGATATATCTGAAAAGGGAAGACCTCTGCCATACTGGCGCGCATAAGATTAATAATACAATGGGTCAGATACTCATTGCAAAGAAGCTGGGCAAAAAAAGGATTATTGCAGAGACAGGCGCAGGCCAGCACGGCGTTGCAACTGCCACTGTTTCTGCCATGTTCGGCCTTGAATGCGAGATATACATGGGCTCTGTTGATATGGAGCGGCAGGCAATCAATGTATTCCGCATGAAGCTCCTCGGCGCAAAGGTAACGCCAGTTGACACAGGAAGCAGGACACTGAAAGATGCCATAAGCGAGGCAATGCGGGATTGGACTGCAAATGTAAAAGATACACATTATATACTCGGTTCAGTCTTAGGCCCTCATCCATATCCAATGATAGTAAGGGACTTTCAGTCCATTATTGGCAAAGAGGCAAGACAGCAGATTTTAAAGGCAGAGAAAAGACTGCCTGATTATCTCGTTGCATGTGTTGGCGGTGGGAGCAATGCAATCGGACTCTTTAATGCCTTTATCAAGGACAAAAAAATAAAAATGATCGGCGTAGAGGCAGGGGGACACGGCATTGAAACAGGAGAGCATGCTGCAAGGTTTGCCGGCGGCTCTGTTGGAATTCTGCAGGGGACAAAGACCTATGTGCTTCAGGATGATGACGGCCAGATAAAGGTAACACATTCCATTTCCGCAGGTCTTGATTATTCTGCTGTGGGGCCTGAACATGCTTATTATCACGACAACAACAGGACAGAGTATACATATATAACAGACAACGAGGCGCTTGAAGGCTTTAAAATTCTAAGTGAAGAGGAAGGCATTATACCTGCATTAGAAAGCGCCCATGCCATTGCATATTTAATGAAGCTTGCGCCAGGATTGCCTAAGAATAAGATTATAATTGTCAACCTCTCTGGCAGGGGCGATAAGGATGTGCATCAGGTTGCAAAGGCGATGGGAGAGAGGCTGTAATGGGTCAAGGGTTAAAAACAACAAAACCAAATAGGATAGACGAAACCTTTCAGAGATTAAAGACAAAAGACGAAAAGGCGCTTATTCCTTTTATTACAGCAGGCGACCCTGATCTTGATACAACAAAGAGGCTTGTAATAGAAATGGAAAAGGCAGGCGCTGATATTATTGAGCTTGGCGTTCCTTTTTCTGACCCCATTGCTGATGGACCGGTAATTCAGAAGGCGTCTTACAGGTCTTTGAAGGCAGGAACAACATTAAAAAAGATAATAGGTCTTGTAAAGGAGCTGAGAAGGACAACAGAGATACCGCTTGTTCTTATGACATATTATAACCCTGTATTTAAATACGGAATTTCTGAATTTGTAAAGGACGCAAATGATGCGGGCGTGGATGGAATTATAGTTCCTGACTTGCCACCTGAAGAAGGAGAGGGTATAATTGAAGAAGGAAAAAAGCGCGGCCTAAATACAATATTCCTCCTTGCGCCTACAAGCACAAAAGAGCGGATAAAAATGGCTGCCTCTGTTTCCACTGGTTTTATTTACTATGTCTCCCTGACAGGTGTTACTGGCGCAAGGGAGTCGCTGCCTGAAACAGTTGAGGCATCGGTCAATAAAATCAGAAAGGCAACTGATAAGCCTATCGCAGTAGGTTTCGGCATCTCAACGGCTGAACAGGCAAAGAGGATTGCATCCTTTGCTGACGGCGTTATTGTTGGAAGCGCTATTGTAAATGTAATAGAAAAAAATTTGGATAAGCCTGACTTGATAGAAGCTGTTTCAGGCTTTGTAAAAAACCTGAAAAAAGGTATTATATAGATTTAGAAACAGCTATGAGAAAAAAGGCTATAACAAAGAAAAAGGTCTCAAAAAAAGCGAATCCTGTGCGGACAACTAATGCATATAATATAAAGAAGGCAAAGAGCGCATATGAAAAGAAGGTTGGGCAGTTATCAACGCTTATGGCCTTAAGCACTATTTTAAACTCCACATTGGAGCAGAAAGAGGTCAGAAAGCGCGCTATTGAGGCCGCAACAAGGCTTACAGAATCTGAGGTCGGCTCTTTGCTCTTGATTGACGAAGAAAAGAACGAACTCTTCTTTGAGGTTGCGCTTGGCGAAAAGGGCGAGAAGGTAAAGGAGATACGGCTAAGGATGGGAGAGGGGATTGCAGGATGGGTTGCAAAAACAGGAGAGCCTGTTATAATTGATGATGTGCAGAATGACCCCCGGTTTTTTAAGGATGCAGATAAAAAGTCCAGCTTTGTTACAAGGAATATGATGTGCGTGCCTGTAAAGTCTGAGGGAAAGGCTATAGGCGTTCTTCAGTCCATAAACAAGTTAAAGGGCGGGAAATTTACTAAGGACGACTTAGAGGGTTTTATTTCCCTTGCAGACCAGGTTGCCATTGCAATAGAAAAGTCAAGGCTGTATCAGGAGCTGAGGGATACATTCTTTTGCGCAGCAGAGGCCCTTGCGGATGCCATTGAAAAGAGGGACCCGTATACAGGAGGCCATACAAAACGTGTATTGCAGTACAGTGTGACTATTGGAAAGTATCTTGACTTAAAAGAATCAGAGCTTGAGCGATTAAGGCTTGCAGCAGTTCTGCATGATATAGGAAAGATCGGCATAGAGGACAGTATATTAAGAAAAAAGGATAAGCTGAGCCCTGATGAATATGAAATGGTAAAGAAACACCCTGTCTGGGGCGCTGAGATAATGGGTCATATAAAACAGTTAAAGGATGTTATCCCGGGTATGCGTTATCATCATGAAAGGATGGACGGCAATGGCTATCCAGATCATCTTCACGATAATGAAATTCCTATAATTGCCAAGATTATATCTGTTGCAGATACCTTTGATGCAATAACAACAGAGCGTCCTTATCAGGAGAGCCTCAGCGTAAATGTAGCCTTTAAAGAATTAAGAGGGTCTGCCGGCACCCAATTTGACAGCAGGGTTGTTGAGGCATTTTTAAAGGCATACGAGGCAGGCGATATAAATACTAATAATATTAAGGTCGGTCTATTATAAAAATCATACAGGAGGAAGTATAATGAGCAGCAGCAGCCCGTTATTTGAAAGATTTGGAAAGACAATTCCAAAGGGGACAGTCCTTTTCCGCGAGGGGGATCTCGGACAGGAGATGTATATCATACAGATCGGCAGGGTTAAGATAAGCAAGAAGGTGAGGAATATAGAAAAGACACTTTCTGTAATTGGAAAGGGCGAATTCTTTGGCGAGATGGCCATCCTGAATGACAAGCCGAGGTCAGCTACTGCAGAGGTCATTGATGACAGCGAGATACTTGTGATTGACAGAAACACCTTTGAGACAATGATAAAAGGCAACACAGAGATTGCATTAAGAATTATTAAAAAACTTGCCCAGAGGCTTCAGGAGGCAGACAACCAAATCGAAAATCTTTTAATAAAGGATAATACAAGCAGGCTGGTAAACCTTCTTGCCAAGATTGCAAAGGACAAGGGGATTGATACTGTAATGGGCGGCGTTGTTATTGATGCAACAACAGAGGATATAGCGAGCATGCTCGGCATGGCAAAGGAGCAGGTGGATAAGGTCATAGAGAAGATAGCAAAAAGCAGGATTATTGATATAAAACAGGGCAGGATAATTGTAACAAACAGGGAGCAGTTGAATGAGTTTATGGAATATCTTGAGAAGAAAGAGAAGTTCGGAGATATGGGTGAGGCATAATATTAATCTCTTTATGAATGTTGCAGGTGCTATCACAAAGGAGAGAGAATGAAATTAAAGGTCTTGGGGTGTTATGGAACTGAGCTTGCAGATTATCATACAACAGGGTTTTTGATTGATAACAGCCTATTAGTAGATGCAGGGACAATTACAACATCAATGGGCATTGATGAGCTGATAAAGATAAAAAATATCCTTATAAGCCATGTGCACTTTGACCATATCAAGGGCATACCGTTTCTTACTGATGTTATATTTGGAAGGATAAAGGAACCCATTAATATCATAGGAATAAAAGAGGTAATTGAGGACTTAAAGAAACATATGCTGAATAATGTGATCTGGCCTGATTTTACAGCAATACCCCCGGATTCACCTATTATAAAGCTTAGGGTGATTAATGAAGGGGTATTTGAAAAGGTGGATGATTTTGAGGTCAAGGCAGTAAGGGTCAACCATACAATACCAACAACAGGTTTTATTATAAGGAAAAAGAATATGTCCCTATTATACAGCAGCGATACCAAGGCAACAGAGAAGATATGGGAAGAGGCTAAGAATACAGATAGCCTGAAGGCTGCTATAATTGAGGCGTCCTTTCCAACAAGCTCCCAGAAATTGGCCGACATAAGCGGGCATTTTACGCCTGCAGATGTAAAAAAAGAGCTCGCCAAGATAGATTCTCTGGGCATACCTGTGTACATATATCACTTGAAATCGCAGTATGATATAGAATCAATGAAAAATGAATTAAGGACTATAAAGAGCCATAAGATTATATTCCTTGAAGACGGAAGGGAGTATGAATTTTAAATGGCATGGTTTAAAAAAGAGAAGACCCTAAAGGAGATGCCTGCTGAAAAAAAGGTAAAGATACCTGAGGGCTTATGGATAAAATGCAACAGCTGCAAAGAGATTATATACAGAAAAGAGGTTGATAATAACCATAAGGTCTGCCCAAAGTGCGGTTATCATTTTCCTATCTCTGTAGAGGAAAGAATCTCACAGCTTATTGATGAAGGCACATTTAAGGAGTTTGACAGCCATTTAACATCCGAAGACCCGCTGGATTTCAAGGACTCTATAAAATATAAGCACCGCTTAAAAAATTACCAGAAAAAGACAGGATATAATGATGCTATAGTAATTGGAACCGGCGCTATTGATGGGCATCAGATTGTTTTGGGCATCCTGAATTTTAGCTTTATGGGCGGCAGCATGGGCTCTGTTGTCGGCGAAAAGATTGTGCGCGCTGTAGATAAGGCAATAGAGGTAAAATTGCCCCTTATAATTGTCAGTGCATCTGGCGGCGCAAGGATGCAGGAAGGCATCCTGTCCCTGATGCAGATGGCAAAGACCAGCGCTGCTATTGCAAGGCTCGGCGATGCGGGTCTGCCTTTCGTTTCAATATTTACAGACCCGACATTCGGCGGGGTTACAGCAAGCTTTGCAATGCTCGGTGATATTATTATTGCGGAGCCAAAGACATTAATAGGATTTGCAGGACCGAGGGTCATTGAACAGACCATCAAGCAGCAGCTTCCTGCAGGATTTCAAAGGTCAGAATTTCTTTTTGAACACGGCATGATTGATATTATTATTGAAAGAAAAAAACTGAAGAACATGCTCGCAAAGATAGTGGCTTATTTTAGGTCTTGAACCTCTTTACCTCTTCCCTTAACTGCTTGGCAAGGTCTGTGAGCTTTACCACCTCAAAATCCATGGATGTTACGCCATCCATATTCTCTTCTGAGACTGATTCTATATTGTTGACTGCCTTTAATATCAACTCGCTCTCTTTCTTCTGGTCATTGATATTCTTTAAAACAGACTGGACGCCATGGGCCATATTCTCTACTGACTTGGAAATCTGACCGCTTCCTTTAGACTGTTCCAATGTTGCCTTTTTTACATGGCCTGTAATATTTTTCATCTCCTCTGCAGCCTTTTCTATCCTTCTGCCGCCCTCTGCCTGTTCATGTGTAGATTTTAGGACCCTGTTTACACGTTGTGTTACATTTGCCATTGAGTCTTTTATATGCTCGCTTGCCTTTGACTGCTCCACGGTTGCCCTTGCTATCTGAAATACCATTGTCCTTACATCCTCTGAGCTTTTTGCAATATTTTCAAGGGCGCTTCCTGCACGGTTTGAAAGATTTACGCCTTCCAGTACACTGCTGAGTCCGGCATCCATTGCCTTAACAGCATCATGGGTCTCTGACTGAACAGATTTTATCAAAGCATCTATCTCCTTTGTTGACACTGCTGTCCTCTCAGCAAGGCTTTTTATCTCATCTGCAACAACAGCAAATCCCCTGCCGTGCTCGCCTGCCTGCGCAGCTATTATGGCTGCATTCAATGCCAAAAGCGTTGTCTGCTCCGCAATCTCGTTAATAACATTTAATATCTTTCCTATCTCTTTTGACTTGCTGCCAAGCCTCTTTATAACCTCTGATGATCCCTCTACAGAAACCTTTATCTTATCCATGCCTTCAATCGTTTGTGCTACAGCCTCGCTCCCTTCCTCGGCTATCTTTGAAGCCTTCTCAGAGAGGTCTGCAGAAAGCTTTGCGCTCTTTTCCACCTCTTTGATTGAGGTTATTACCTCTCCTATTGATGTAGCTGTTTCATCTGCAAGCGCAGCTAAAGACTCCACTTCATTGGACACCTCTCCTATTGAATGCCCCATCTCTATAATACTGCTTGATGTCTCATCAACAGATGAGGCTGCCTTCTCAGCATGTCTGGATACGCCATCTACAGAAGACGCCATCTCTATCAATGATGCTGATACCTCTTCTGCCATTGAAGAGAGCTCTGTCATATATTCTGCTGTCTGATTAATTGAGGCGTCCATCTGATTTAATGAGGCAGCGGTATTAGAAGTGGAAATTGATTGCTCCTGCGCGCCATTTGAAACCTTTTTTGAAAAATTTGATATGTTCTCCAGTGTATTGGTAATATTTCCTGATGCCTCTGCAACCTTTTTGACAATACCCTGAATCGTGCTGGCAAAGATATTGAACCATTTGGCAAGCTGGCCGATCTCGTCATTAGTGGAATTGCTGGTAACAGCAAGCCTTTTTGTAAGGTCTGCCTCGCCTTCTGCTATATTCTTCAGCATTACAATAACCCGTTCAATGGGGCTTACAATTGCCCTTGCAATAACAATCCCCATAAATATAGCGCCTCCTAAGAAAAGGGACGCTATTGTCATAAGGGTATATCTTATCCTACTCACATCCTCTTCAAGAGCAGACAAGGAATCAGCAATATAAAGTGTAGCAAGGGTCTTCCCCTTCCAGTCCTTTAATTCAAGAGGCGCAAGATGCCACAATTTTTTATTAATCTCTCCGGTAAAAAGATTTATGCTGTCATTTCCTTTTGTTGTTAGAACGCTATTCTGAATCATTTCACCCTTATTTGTCTCAGCAGTAGACAAGACTATCTCTTTTTTTAGATTGGCTAAAAAGAAGTTCATCCCTGTAGTTGATTTTAGGGATTCCAAAAATTCCTTGTCCATGTATCTTCCCAAGACAAAGGCGCCTATATTTTTACCGCCGCTTGAAATAGGGCTTGCAACAATATAATCCAATCCATCCCCTGTCCACACAAAAGAGGCTGCATCTGCACCGCTGATTACCGAATTCATAAGCTCGCTGTAGCTGTTTGTATCCCGATTATGATTTGTGGTTTTTATATCACTCGCCAAAACAGCGCCCCTGTGGTCCAAGACTTCAATTATATCTATATTCAGCATCTTTTTAATAGTAGAGAAAATCCTCTTATATTCCTGCTCAGATGCGCCGATTCCAATGCTAAGCGTAATATCCTCTGATCTCCCGTAGTATGCCGCCTGTTCAGTAAGAAGATTTTTTGTGCGGTTTTCTAAGTTGTCTTTTATTGTCGCTGCTGTAATCCTGAGCCTTTCGTGTGAAATATTGGTGAGCTTTCTTGTAATAAGATTAGATGCAACAAAGGTTGAAACGAGCATGGGTATGGATATAAGGGCAATAAAGGCAAGGACGAGTTTTGTTTTTATAGTATATCCGCTTATTAATCCTGAAATAATTCCCTTCAGCGTCATTTATCCCCCCATAATCCCTTTTTAACCCGCTCTTCTTTTTATCTCTCTTTTCCTGTTTTTAATGAATTCCCCTTTGCCACCCAGTCAGACTGTGAGCCGTCATAGAGTTTGACGTCCTTGTAATCAAGGAGCCTTAAAGTAAAATATGTCCCGCCGGCAAGGATTCCAAACATGCAGGAGGAGATAACAGTATCATCCTTTTTAATGCTGTTCTCTTTATCATATATCTGCACAAGCTCATCCTTTGATTTTAACACCTTTGCACTGGCGCCCTGCAGATTCTCAAGCCATGGGATGCTTATTGTTCCGGGTATATGTCCGTCAATATAATCCTTATCAGGTCTTACATTTATCACCTTTACCTTTGGGCTGCTGATATTCTTTTTTACCCAGTCTGTATCAACTATTAAGTTTTTGTTTATCTGCGCTTTAAATGAAACTGCCTTTACCTTTGGTATATCTGTTGATAAAGGCCTCTTCTCTGCCTCCCACTTCTGCCACCCGCCGTTCAAGATAGCAACATTCTTGTGGCCGTGATACTCCATTACCCAGAACATATATGCTGCCCATTTACTGTCAGCATCATCATAAAATATAAGCTTTGTATTTGGAGAGATTCCAAGCCTCTCCAATGCCTGCTCAACCGCCTCTTTATCAGCAACCATACCCTTTACGCCATTCCTTGTAGTAGTAACAAGCTCATGGGAAAAAGGAACCGCATTCTTGATATGTCCCTTCATATAACTGGCTGAGCTTCTGAGGTCCACAATCCTTATATTTGAGTCATTCAGATTTTTGGATAGCCATTCAGTTTCAACGAGCAGATTTGCATTTGCGTATTCTGCTGCAATGACATTAAAGGGAAATAATAAAGAAAAGATTAGCAAAAAAAGAAAAAATATCCTGTAGTCTTTTAAAAGCATTTTCTCTACCTCCTTGTTTTAAAAAGGGTTTTTGTTAATTGTTGCAGGTGCTTAATATATTAGACCCCCGCCTTTAAGATGCAGAATCTTCAATATTATTTAATAATATCATTAGTTTTCAATTTGTCAAGAAAGGCAGGCCGCGGCTACTTTCTCCTTGACAATCATCTATCTTTTCCATAGAATATAAACGGTTTAATTGCTCTTTGTGCTGTCTAATAGGCGCGTAGCTCAGGGGGAGAGCGCTTCCTTGACACGGAAGAGGTCGGCGGTTCAAGACCGCCCGTGCCTACCATTAATTTGGGAAAGAGAGGTATCGTATCGGGGCTATAATCATTTAAATGAGGCCGTTATTTAACAAAAGGCATCATACAAAATGATGCCTTTTGTTTTTATAAATTATGACTGCAATAGCAAAAGAAAAGAAAAAAGAGGCTGTTTCCTTGGATTACACAACAAAAGAAGGTATTGAAATATACCGTCACAGCGCCTCACATATAATGGCAGAGGCAGTTAAGGAGCTGTTTTCTGATGCAAGGCTTGCCATAGGCCCTGCTATTGAAGATGGTTTTTATTATGACTTTGATGTTGAAAAACCATTTACGCCAGAGGATTTGGAAAAGATAGAAAAAAGGATGCAGGAAATAATCAAAATGAATTCCCCCTTTGTTCGTGAAGAGATGGGCAAAAAAGACGCAATAAAACTCTTTGAATCAAAGGGAGAGGTTTATAAGGTAGAGCTGATAAATGAGTTAAGCGGCGATACAGTCTCAATTTACAGGCAGGGCAGTTTTGCAGACCTTTGCAGAGGCCCGCATATTTCATCAACTGGCAGGATAAAGGCATTTAAGCTATTATCAACAGCAGGCGCATATTGGCGCGGCAGCGAAAAGAACAAGATGCTTCAGCGCATATACGGCACAGCCTTTCTAACAAAGGAAGAGCTTGATAACTATCTTATAAAACTTGAGGAGATTAAAAGAAGAGACCACAGAAGGCTTGGCAAGGAACTTGACCTGTTCAGCATAAATGAAGATGCAGGAGGCGGACTCATCCTCTGGCATCCTAAAGGCGCTGTAATAAGAAAGACTATTGAGGACTTCTGGCGCAATGAGCATTATAAAAACGGGTATGAGCTTGTTTATACGCCTCACATGGCAAGGCTTGATGTATGGCGCACAAGCGGGCACTGGGATTTTTACCGTGAAAATATGTATTCACCAATGGCAATAGATGATGTGGAATACGAGATAAAGCCCATGAACTGCCCTTTTCATATTATGATATACAATTCGCACAAAAGAAGCTACAGGGAGCTTCCTATAAAATTTGCAGAGCTCGGAACAGTATACCGTTATGAACGTTCAGGCGTGCTTCACGGCCTTATGCGCGTCAGGGGCTTTACGCAGGATGACGCTCACATCTTTTGCAGGCCGGAGCAGCTTGAGGATGAGATATTAAAGATACTTGATTTTACACTTTATATGCTAAAGACATTTGGATTTTCAGAATACGACATATATCTTTCAACAAGGCCTGAAAAGTATGTGGGAGCGCTTGAAAACTGGGAAAAGGCGACAAATGCCTTAAGGCTTGCATTAGAGAACAAGGGATTAAAATATGAGATAGACCCGGGAGAGGGCGTATTTTACGGCCCAAAGATAGACCTAAAAATAAAGGATGTCCTTGGCCGGGCATGGCAGTGCACAACTATTCAGGTGGATTTTAATCTGCCGGAGAGGTTTGATGTAACATATAATGGCGAGGACAACAAACCGCATCAGGCAATAATGATTCACCGCGCATTAATGGGATCTTTAGAAAGATTCTTTGGCGTACTGATAGAACACTATGCAGGCGCATTTCCTGTATGGCTTTCGCCTGTGCAGGCTGTTATAATGACTATAACAGACAGCCAGATAGAATATGCAAAGGGCATTGTTGAAATATTGAAGAGGGAAGGGATTCGTGCAGAATCAGATTTCAGGGGCGAGAAGATAGGGTTTAAGATACGAGAGGCGCAGTTAATGAAGGCGCCTTATATGCTAATCATTGGCGATAAAGAGGTAAAGGCAGGCGCAATAGCAGTAAGGACAAGAAAGGGCGAGGACTTAGGGCAAATAGAGATTGATGTTTTTTTAAACAAGATCAAAAAAGAAATAGAGGAAAAGGCTGCATAGACCTTAATATTATTAACAGATTAAATCAGGAGGTGCAAATATAAGTACAACACATTTAAGAATAAACAGGGCCATCAGGGTAAAAGAGGTAAGGGCAATTGACCCTGAAGGCAATCAACTCGGAGTTATAACTGTTCAGGAGGCATTAAAAAAGGCTGAGGAGCTTGGGTTAGACTTAGTTGAGATATCTCCAACAGCAAAGCCGCCTGTCTGCAAGATAATGGACTTTGGCAAATATAAATATGAGCAGAGCAAAAAGACGCACACTATGAAACTGCATCAAAAGACAAAGTTATTAAAAGAGGTAAAGCTCAGGCCATACACAGAAGAGCATGATTTGCAATTTAAGGTAAGCCATATAAGGCGGTTTCTGGAAGACGGCAATAAGTCAAAGGTAACCGTTGCCTTTAAGGGCAGGGAGATGAACCACCTTGAGCTCGGCAGGAACCTCCTTGATAAGGTAGTAAAGGCGATTGAAGACATTGGAAAGGTGGAACTGCCGCCGAAACTTGAAGGCCGTAATATGGTAATGGTGATTATACCAAAATAATTTTAGGTGATGGAGGAAGAAAGGCACATGGGAAAATTAAAGTCACACCGCGGTGCAGCAAAAAGATTTAAATTTACTGCAACAGGAAAAGTAAAGATGAGCAGCGCAGGGATGAGGCATTTGCTTACTGGAAAAACAGCAAGAAAAAAGAGGAGCCTTGGGCAATCAGCCATGGTTGATAAGGCAAACATAGAGACAATAAAAAAACTGCTGCCGTACGGGTAACAAAAAGCGCTAAATCTTAATAGCTAAATCAGGATTTATTTATACTTTAACCATAAATTGTAATTAAAGGAGGATACTAACATGCCAAGGGCAAAAGGCGGCCCCAAAACAAGGAGAAGAAGAAAGAGGGTCTTGAAACTTGCTGAAGGATACTGGGGCGCAAAAAGCAAGTTATTCAGGACAGCAACAGAGGCTGTTGACAAGGCATTAAAATATGCCTATCGCGACAGACGTGTAAAGAAGCGCAGTTTCAGGCAGCTCTGGATTGCAAGGATAAATGCAGCAGCAGTTGCTAACGGCATATCATACAGCAGGTTTATTGCTGGCTTGAAAAAGGCAAATATAGATATGAACAGAAAGGCGTTGGCTGAGCTGGCAATATCAGACCCTGCAGGATTTGCTAAAATCATTGAGGCTGCAAAGGCGCAGCTCACAGAAAAGGCAGCGTAACAGCAGCATTTAATTAGCCTGTATTTTGCACTGCAAAGTAAACAAACTTTGCAGTGCGACAGCATTATTTCTTTATATACTGCTCAATCATGCTTATTACCTCTTTTGTATTAATCGGTTTTGAGATATAGCTGTCAAATCCTGCTTTAAGAAACTTTTCCCTGTCTCCTTTCATTGCATAGGATGTAATAGCAATTACAGGCATCGTTTTAGTGGACTCGTCTGCCCTGAGCATTCTTAATGCTGTTACACCATCCAAGACAGGCATCTGAATATCCATAATAATCAAATCAGGGATATGTTCCTTTGCAAACTTAACAGCCTGTGCGCCGTCTGCTGCTTCCAAAACCTCATATCCATTCCTTTGCAGCAGGGCAAACATAAGGCTGCGGTTCATTTCATTATCATCTGCAATAAGTATCTTCATTGTGGAATCACAAATTTAAATTTGCTCCCCTTTCCCAGTTCACTCTCAACCCATATCTTCCCATTATGAAGCTCTACAAGCTTTTTGCAAAGACTTAATCCAAGCCCTGTGCCGGGGTATTTTTTTGTAAATGTTGAATCAAGCTGCTGAAAGGGCTGGAAGAGTTTTTTAATGTCCTCCTCTGATATGCCAATGCCTGTATCTTCAACCGTTATCTCAATCGCCATTTCCTTGCCAGCGCCTTCAATCCTCTTTGCTGAAATGCTGACGCTGCCGCCATCAGGCGTAAATTTAAATGCATTGCTTAACAGATTCACAACAACCTGTTTTAATCTCTGTTCATCTGCAGTAATGCCGCCGATATTATCATCTATATTAGTGTCAAATTTGATACTGCGCTTTAATGCCTCTTGATTAAACAGCGCAGCAGCCCCTTTAATAAGAACATTCAGATTATGTTTTTCTAATTCAAGCCCTGTCTTTCCCGCCTCAATCTTTGCAAGGTCAAGGATATCGTTAATCAGAGCCAGCAGGTGATCGCCTGCTGCAAGGATATTGGCAATAAATTTCCTTTGCCGGGCAGTAAGCAGCCCTTCATGTTCTTCCAAAATAAGGTCATAGAAGCCCATAATTGAATTCAGCGGCGTTCTTAATTCATGGGACATGTTCGCAAGAAACTCTGACTTTGCCCTGCTCGCTGCATCAGCCTGAATCAAGGCCTGCCTTAATTCCGATGTCCGCGCCTCTACCTTTATTTCAAGCTCTTTGCTGTAATTCTTCACTGCCTCTTCCATCTGCTTGCGGTTACTAATATCCCGCGAAATACCGACAAGTGCGGCAATTTTGCCATCTGAGTCTTTAACATAAGAGGTCGTTAGCAGCACAGGATATTCAGAGCCGTCCTTTCTGACATTTATAAGCTCCCCTGACCAGCCGCCTTCCAATGTTTTAAGAAAAATCACTTCTTCAAGCCACGGCGGATTTTTTGGAGATTGAATAATAGAAACAGGCTTGCCCAAAAGCTCGTTCTTGGAATAACCAAATTGCTTAAAGGCTTCGGAATTAGCATAGATTATTATGCCGCTTGTATCAGTAACAACTACTGCATCGCCGATGCTTTCAAGCGACTGCGCAAGCATGGTCTTTTCGGAAATGAGCATGCCCAGATTTTGAGCCATGTTGTTAAAGGCGAGGCCAAGCTCGCCTATTTCATCCGCATTTTTTATTTCTGCCCTTACATCAAACCTCCCCTTTTCAAGCTCCTTTGTAGCATTCTTTAGTTTCAATAAAGGCTTGATAACGCCCTGCCTTATATACAGGATGATAAAGACTGTAAATATAATAAAGGATATGAGTATGTATAGCCTGAAAAGCTCAAACGCCGTTATCTCTTTCTCATGGTGTTGTTCAAGATGATTTATAAAATTATTTATTTGAGCTATATATTCATTTATCCTAAAATCGTATTTTTCAAGCAGAGCCCTTGCCTGAGGCTCCGGAGCGCCCTCTGGAAGCTCAATTAGATTCAAAAGCACAGGCTTAAGATTTATATTCCACTCATCAACAACCTCTTCAAAGACAGCCTCTGCATCTTTATAATGGCTGATCGCCTCCATATTAAGCCTCTTATCGCCGTTTTTCAAGATTGTAATGATCCCTTCAAAGGCATTAATCTTCTCCTTAAGCTCCTTTATTGCAGGCGCCCTCCGCAGCCTTTCTTTTTCATCTATCCTCTCTTCTATCCTTTGGCCGAGCCATGCCATTTCAAAGGAAGTAAGCCTCATCTGTCCTGCGAGATTAATCCTTGCTGCCTCGCCTTTCATGTGTCGTGTAAAATTAAAACTTGCGTATACAAAGACAGTTATCAGCAAAATGATAAAAAGGCTGATGGCACTGAATTTTCCTGTAAGCGTCCTAAAGAGCTGCAACTATGTACTCCTTATTGGTATTGTAAAGGCAAACCTGCTTCCCATGCCTACCTTGCTCTCCACCCAAATCCTGCCGCTATGAAGCTCCACAAACTTCTTGCACAGATTCAGGCCGAGCCCTGTGCCCTGATGTTTTTTAGTAAAACCTGTTTCAAGCTGCTGAAACGGCTGGAACAGCCTTTTCTGATCATCTTCTGATATGCCGCTGCCTGTGTCTTGAACACTGATTTCCACATAGTCGTTCATGTTGCCATTATGAAGCCTTTTTGCGCTCACAAGGACAGAACCGCTGTCAGGCGTAAACTTAAATGCATTGCTGAGCAGGTTCAGCATAACCTGTTTTATCTTCTGCCCGTCAGCAATAATGCCTCCTATATCATCAGCCTTAACATCAACAACTATATTATGCCTTAACGCCTTCTCCTTAAACAAAATGAGGCTTCCTTCAATCAGCGAGCCGATATTGACTTTATTTAACTCAAGCTCCATCTTGCCTGCCTCTATCTTTGAAAGGTCAAGGATATCATTAATCAGGTTCAGCAGGTGTTCGCCAGCAGCAACTATATTTTTGAAATATTTCTTCTGTTTGTCTGTAAGCGCTCCTCCATGTCCTTCCATAATGAGGTCTGAAAAACCTATTATAGAGTTAAGCGGCGTTCTTAATTCATGTGACATATTTGCAAGAAAGTCTGATTTTGCCTTGTTTGCTGAGTCTGCCTGCATCATAGCGAGCCTGAGCTCATTTTCAAATCTTTCCTTAATGAATTCAAACTCAAGCCTCTTGCTGAGCAATTGAAGGAGGATAAAGTCATTTTTTAAGTAATTATGAGGACTTTTAGAAAAGGTGCATACTACGCCAAACATTTCATCATAAATAAAGAGCGGCACTCCAAGATAGGATGCAAACCCGTATTTTGCATAACCAGGGTGGTTCTTAAACTCCTCTGATTTAGCAGCGTCATTAATAATAACGGGGGTTTTTGTGTCAAGCACAATCTTGCAGTAAACCTCATTAAGAGGGAGCCTCATACCTTCTTTAAGGCCTAATTCCCTGTTGTCTGCAACTGCATAGCCCACCCAATCGCTGCCTTCAAATCTCCCTACAGCAGCGCCGTCTACATCAAGCATCTTTGACACCTCTCCTATAATTGACTGCGCAAAATTCCTTGCATTAATCCCTGTATCAAAGCTTATCTCATAAAGCTTCTGCAGCTTGAGCCCGAATCTCTCAATCTCTTCTGTCCGTTCCTTTACCCTTTCTTCAAGCCGGGCGGCGTATTCTCGCAGCCTCTCCTCAATCTTCTTCCGCTCTGTAATATCTGTGGAGATGCTGCAGACAGCGTAGGGAATGGCCTTTGAATTATATAAAGGAAACTTGATTGAAATGTAGGTGTGCAGGCCATCCTCCTGTGTTATAGCCTCCTCAAACTCTGCGGGCATCCTTGAGTCTAATACCAACTGATCATTTGCCTGAAAGATATCAGCCTCTTTTTTTGGAAAAAAATCGTGGTCAGTTTTTCTTACTGCATACTCTTTTGAGGCATGCAGAATCTTTTCCCATGAATGGTTGACAAGAAGGTATCTCCCTTCGGCATCCTTAACAACTATAATTTCAGGGGTATTGTCAATAATCGCCTGCAATTGTGTGGTAGCAATATAAATCTGTCAGGGTATAACTGCAACATGATAATGTCAGGGTATGGAAAAGATGACCTTGACAATGAAAGAACTAAAGAGAGTAGAAGTGGTTCAAAAGACAGTATCACAAGAG
>Ga0209824_10000176_pt1 | contig 44200 bp, 39 predicted proteins | sample VDWuncwatermetaG_FD_184124 | JGI IMG/M metagenome (GOLD analysis project Ga0209824, IMG submission 184124) | Wastewater microbial communities from Netherlands to study Microbial Dark Matter (Phase II) - VDW unchlorinated drinking water (SPAdes)... ...
GCGCCTCGACCGCCTCGTGCGCGAGGAGAGCCATCACGACGTCGTGAGGTTCACCGAGACCTCGGTGCGCGAGATCATGAGCACCCACGCCGACCCCGCGATGGCCGAGGCCATGCGCAGGCACCTAGGCAACGCGCTGATCGACCGGATCGACACCGGCCATCTCATCTGCCAGTATCAGAAGGACAAGTACCGTATCGAGCTGGACGGCGGCTCGCTCGAGCCCTCCATCGACCGCGTCAGCGTCTTCCACATCAGCCGACGCGGCCCGCACACCCTGTCGAATTTCTGGGAATACGAGAACGAGGCCAAGACCCAGGACAGCGAGATCGTCCGCAAGCTGGCGCTGCTGCCGGACCTCAAGCGCTTCGACGAGGCGCTGGCGCGCCGGTTCGATCTCAAGCCGGAGAGGCTCGACAAGTATCGCCGCTGCGCGAGCTGCTTCGTGACGCTCCCGCAGCCCGCCGCGGTGTCGCCGCTGCCGCGCCGCGAGCGGGAGCCGGCCCTCGCCTGACGGGACGCTCTAGCGCGGCAGCCAGATCATCGCCGCGCTCACCCAGACGGCGAAGCTGAAGTACATGGTGAGCCAGGCGACCTCTTCCTTCCAGTCCGCCCAGCTTTGAGTCACGATCCGGCGCCTCCAGGCGTCGCGCAGCCCCGGCAGGACGGTCAGGTAGGCGGCGCCGCCCGCCCGGCCGGCATTCCAGCGCCGGATATACATCGGCACGTCGACGGCCGTCATGAAGGCCACGAAGCCCGCGGCGAGGACGACGCCGGCCGCGGCGAACGGCTTCAGCCCGGCCGGAGCGCGGGACCAAGCGAGGGCCATGCAGATCCCGGAGCCGGCGTGAGTGAAGGTCCAGAGCGACTCTTCGATCGCGTGGCCGCCGTGGTTGAGCGTCGCGACGCTGTACCAGCAGAAAAGTTGGGCCGCGCCGAGGAGAGGCACGACGCATAAAGCGTAGGCGCCTATTCCCGCCAGGCCGGTCTGGGCGGAGACCTCGCGCAAGGTCAAGGCCACCTGCGCGGCGAAGGCCAGCTCGGCGACGGTCGCCAGCGAGCGGCCGATGAATACGCTCGACAGCCAGTGGTCGACCATCACGAAGCGCTCCAGGTCGATGCGCGGCAGCAAAGAGCGGAACGCGCAGACCGCAGTGAAGATCCCGCACAGCAGCCACTGGCGCTGTCCATACGCGTCGCTCGCCGCTCTCAGGGAATAAAGCCATAGCGCGACGTTGAGCGCGCTGACCGCTCCCAGCAGAACGCGCCAGCGCACGACCTTTCCGGCGTCCGAGGATCCCATCTAAGGGGATTCTATGATTTCGGCGGCGCGGATAGAGCTTCGACCAGGACCCGGCTCGGGGCGCGCGGCGCCAGCTCGACGCCCAGCAGCCGCGCCAAGGTCGGCGCCAGGTCGGTCGCCAAGACCTTCTCCTCTCGAAGGCCGGGCTTGATGCCGGCGCCCAGGAAGATGAGGGGAACGCGCGCGTCGTCGTCGTAGGGGAGGCCGTGCACCGTCCCCGTCGGCCCGTCGGAAATCACGACGCCGCGCTTGAAGAGTATCATCAGGTCGCCGGAGCGGCCCGGGCGGTAGCTGCGGCGGAAGACTTCCGCGTACGGGCCTTCCGCGTCTCCGGCCAGGTCGGCGGCGGAATAGACGAAAGCCACCGCGGCATGACGCGACAGCCAATCGGCGGCCTCCGCGAGGAGCGGCGCGGCGGCGCCGGGCTTCACCGCGTCGGCGGCGGCCAAATCGAGGTAGACGTACGGCGAGTGGAGATCAAGCACCCAATTCGCGCCGGCCTTCGCCGGAGCCCCGAACTTCGCGCGCAGCGCCGACTCGAGCTCTCGCTCCAGCTTGTCCCGGTCCACGCGCAGCGCGCCGGCCGCCCGGCTGACCTCGGGCAGGGGCGTCACGCCGTGGTCGGCGGAGAGAGCCAACGCGTAGCCGTCGCGCCCGAAGCGCCGGTCCAGCCCGTCGAGGAACGCGCCCAGGGACTTGTCCAACGCGAGCAGTTGCTCCCGCATCTGCGGGGAATCCGGCCCGGATGCGTGGCCGATGATGTCCGTCGCGGACAGGCTGATCGCGAGCAGGTCGGGGACGCCGCGCGCGCCGAGCCGCTCCTCGTCGATCGCCTTCAAGGCGAGCTCGAGGGTCATGGCGTCGTAGCGCGGGGTAGAGGAGATCTTCTCGCGCTCCGGGACGGGTATCCGAAGGTCGTTGTCCCAGTTCCAGACCCAGTCGGGCATGCGGCCGTACGCGCCGCTGGTGATGAACTGTCCGGCGCCCTTGTCGTACCAGAGCGCGAGGTCGGCCTTGCGGCCGCCCATCAGGATCGCCGCGCGGTCCTTGCCGGAGATCGAGAGGACCCGCGAGGACGGCGAAGCCGCCTTGAGCGCGTCGCCGAGCGTCGGGCACTCGAGATTGACGGGGCCGCGCCAGCGCTCCGGATCCTCGACCGCGTAAATCGCGCGGCCCTCCTTCTTGTCCCACCATTCGTTGCCCACGATGCCGTGCTGTGAAGGGAAGCAGCCGGTCATCAGCGCCGCGTGGCCGGGGGAGGTCTCCGTGGGCACCGAGCCGTGGCGCGCCCGCGTGTAGACCGCGCCTTCGCGCGCCAGCCGCCCGAACCCGCCGGTGAAGTCCTTGGCGAAGCGCGCCATGTAGTCGCCGCGCATCTGGTCGACGGAGATCACGACGGTCAGCGCGGGGGCGGCGGCGTTCGCGCCCAGCGGCAGGACGGCCGCGATAAGGATCGGAATCAGTCCCGTCTTGATCTTCCGGCTCATCGGTGATATCCCGCGCCCGCGGCCATCGCGGACGACGGCTCGAGGCGCATGTAGGCGAGATTCGTCAGGACCTTGAGCATCTCGGGACCGCCCGGGAGGCGCTCGACGGCCTCGTCGCGGCCGGCGAGCCGGGCGCGCACGACCTTCTCGAGCAGGGCGCGCGTCGGCTCCACCTGGTCTGGCTTGTCCCACAGGCTGATGAGCTCCGCGAGCGCCGCCTCGACGAGGGCGGGGATCTCCGCGTCCGCCGGGCGCCGGCCCCGCAGCACGCCTTCGGCCAAAGCGCCGGCGACCGCCGCGTCGAGCCGCAGCGGCGGATCAAGACCGGAAGCGAGGGCGAGGAACGGGTTGTTCCGGCGCAGGCTCTCGCGATTCTGAATCAAAACGGACTTCAGATAGGGCGCCGACTCCGCGCCGAAGCCCGACATGTCCGCGATCGCCGCGTCGACAAGCGCGGAAATCCGCGCGTCGCTCAGCGCCAGAATGTCGGCGACGGCGCGCTGAAGCGCCTCGGGGCTCTTCGCGGCGTGGCGGCCGAACACCCCGGTGGGGACCTTCGGGACCCCGAAGACCTCGAGGCCGAGGCGCAGGCCCTGGTCGTAGTCGCCGAAGATGACGCGCGGTCCCTCGGGCGACTCCTGCACCCACAGGTTTCCCCGGTTCTGGACGCGGTCAACATTGCCGAACCAGGCGTCGACGACGGAGCCCCGGACGAAATCCGCCGAGTTGACGATCGTGTCGGCCAGCTCCGGCGCGTGCTTGAGGTTCGTCATCGGCACGAAGGGGCTCTCGATGCCGAGGACCTCGCGGCCGTCGATCCTCGCGCGCGCTAGGCGGTAGCCGACCGTGGGGACGCCGAGCTCGGCCATGATCTTCGCCGAGACGACGTCGCGCACGAGCTTCATCCTTTCATAGGGGTAGAGAGGATCGGTCTCGGGCATTCGGACCGGTTTATAGATCCCGCGGCTCGTGAGGTCGTACCGGCTGAAGACCGGCTTGGAGATGCCCCGGGGAGACACCGGCACCGGGCTCCCGTCGACAAGTTCGAGCTCGGCGACGGGCAGGGCCGAGAGCACCGCGGGGTTCGTCAGCGACGGGCCCGCGACGGCGAGCGCGTACGCCAGGGCCGCTCCTCTAGGAGTCAGCGCGCGGCGGGCGGCGAACCAGCGCCACAGGGCGGCGAAGGGATAGACGACCGGATTGTCGACCAAGGCGCGCATCGCCTTGCGCATCGGGGAGACCGGCGCCTCGGGCGTCATCGCGTAGCGTCCGCGGAACTCCGCGCTCGCGGCGACCTCGGGGGCGACCACGTAGAGAATCGCTCGAGGGGCGAAGAACTGAGCCGCGAGATAGGTGACGACATCGAGGGACTGCTGAATCGCGAAGGTGATCCAGAACAGCTTCATGAGCCCGACGCGGAAGAACAGCCCGGGCAGGTCGAACGCCGTCGAGCGTGCGACGAGCAGCCAGGAGCGTCCCCGGCGGCTGATGACGCCGCCGTTGTAGAGGTCGTTGATCGCCTGGGAGCCGAGCGTACCGAAGAAGGTGCCCACGAGGGTCATGATCCCCATGTCGCGCCAGTAGGAGAGCATCCACGGCGCGACGGTGTTCGGAATCGCCGCCCACGCGATCAGGCGGAAGGCGATGCCCGTGACCTGGCCGTAGACGAGGTTGAACATCGTCGCGTAGGTGTAGCTGCGCTCGCGCGCGAGCCGGTCCTGGAAGGTCGCCCAGGAGTCCACCCAGAACCCGTGGAACGCTTTGAGCGCGAGCGTCAACGCCAGGATCGCGGTGAACGCGACGGGGCTTCCGGGCAGGAACAGGGCGACATAGGCGGTCACGCTGAAATAGATCGGCCAGCTGCGCGCGAGCAAGGTCAGGCCGACCTCTTCCTTTGAAGGCCTGCTCAAAGAAGACCGGAAGGCCTTCCACGCGAAGACGGCGTCCTTGGCCAGCAGGACGGCGCCCAGACCGAGCGCGGCGGCAAAGGCGGCGGGCGTCTGCAGCAAGACCAGGCCGGCGAAGGCGCTCCAGCCGATCGCCTTGAGCCCTGTCGATAGCATCGAGCCCTTTTTGACGGCGTTGGAAAGTGTCGCTACCTCGGCTGTCGACTCGACGGCGCGGCGCTCGAGGAGGATGGACTCGACTTCGACGGGACGGTCGATCCCGATACGGGCAAGCGCCGCCCGCGCGACGACCGGCTCGACGGCGGGCGCGCCCTTGGCGAGCACGATGCGCACGCGTCCCTTGCGAGAGAGCGCGCTGCGCGCCGGCTCGTCGGCCGCGAGCAAGCCCTCGATCTCGGACAGCGCGACTTCTCGGGGAGCCTGGCCGGGAATGGAAAGGAAGGCGCGCGCGCCGTCGAAGAACGCGGCGGCATCCTGCACCGGGGCGGAAGCCTGCGCCGGTTCAGGCGCGGCGAGGCGGCCGGCCGTCGCCGCGGCGGAGCGAAGGGGCGTCGCGGCGAGCGCGGCCGGCAGGACGGGAAGGGCCGCTATCACCGACGGTGCGGTTCGGGCGACGACGGGCATCGGCAGGGAAGCGACCAACGGCGAAGGGGCAAGGCTCGGAGACAAGGACGGAGCGAGCAGAGGCGACAACGGCAACGGCGCGCCGATCGAGAGGGACGGGACCGGCGAAGCCATCAAGGGGAGAACGGCCGCGCCCCGCGCGGCGCCGCGGACGATCGACACGGTCTGGCCCCAAGCGGCGGGGCCGGGCATGGCCAGGATCAGCGCGGCGCAGAGGACGATTCGAATCATGCCTACAGGATAACGCAGGCATGTTCGGCGGGCGTCACCGCGAAGCGACGAACGCGTGACAACGGCGGTTCTTTAGGCCCAGGCTCCCGCTGGGGCCAAAGTCCCAGGCGCTCTCAGCGGAAGAGCTTTCGCGCGCTGGCCATCTCCATGGGATGCATCTCCGTGTCGCCCGCGGCGCGCTTGCTCAGCCAGAAGGTCTTGTCCTTGGCGGCGAACAGCGCGGCGTACTGGGCCTCATTGGGGTTGAAGAGGAACTGGGCTACGCCCTCCGAACGATCCACGGCGCGCACGACCACATTCTGCATGATGGTCGCGGTCACATCCTCTTTACGGCCCTTGCCCTTCTCTCCCATCTCCGCGGAAAAGCTCACCAGAATGTCGACGCGGTCGCCGGGCTCGACGAAGCGCAGCTGGTGCGACGGAAAGGGCAAGGCCAGCGCGCGGTAGCCGGCGGGGACGGGCAACGGTTCCTTGCTGTCGGCGGCAAGGGCGGGAGAGACGGCGAGGAAAAGAACGGCCGCGATCGTTCGGATGTTCATGAGGGGCACCTCCGTGCGCCCTCAGTATAAACGGAACCCGTGACGAGGCGGTTAACGCAGGATAAATTAACGGTAAAGGATCAGGCCTTCGGGACAGGCGGTGGGGCCGGGACCTTGGTCCGGTTCGCGAGGGCGGTGTCGCGGTAGTCGGAGCGCGCGAGCGACTCGAAGAAGGTCTGCGAGCGCACGAGGGACGCGCCGGGGCCCGGCGTCACGCGCGCGTACGAGCCGTCCGCCTTGAGCTGCCAGGCCTTCTGATTGTCCGCGAGGCCCTTGCCCAGAATCGTGTCGCGGACATAGCGCTTGAGCTGGAGGTCCTTGACCGGAAAGGCCACCTCGTAACGCGAGTAGAAGTTGCGCGGCATCCAGTCCGCGCTCGACAGGTACATCTTGCGGGCGCCGCCGGCGCGGAAATAGTAAATGCGGCTGTGCTCGAGAAAGCGGTCGACGACGCTCACCACGCGAATGTTCTCGGACATGCCCGCGATGCCGGGGCGCAGGCAGCAGATGCCGCGGACCAGCAGCTCGATTTTGACGCCCGCGTTGGAGGCGTCATATAACGCCTCGACGATCTCGGGGTCCTGCAGGGAGTTCATCTTCGCGATGATGTGGCCCTTGCCCGTCTCCTTGACGAACTTCGTCTCCTCGCGGATCAGGCGGATCATCTCGTCGTGCAGGTTGACGGGCGCGACGAGCAGCTCCTCGAGCTTCTCCGGGCGCTTGCCCTTGGTGAGCGACTCGAAGTATGAAAGAGTCTCACGGCCGAGGCCTTCATCGGCCGTGAGAAGGCCGAGGTCGGTGTACTGGCGCGCGGTGACGGGATGGTAGTTGCCGGTGCCGAGGTGGGTGTAGGCGCGCTCGACGCCGTCCTCCACGCGCACGATCGAGGTGACCTTCGAGTGGACCTTGTAGCGGCCGAGGTGGGGCACGACCTTCACGCCGGCCTTGCGCAGTTCCGCCGCCCAGCGGAGGTTGTTCAGCTCGTCGAATCGCGCCTTGATCTCGATGTAAGCCGTGACCTTCTTGCCCGCCACGGCCGCCGCCTTGAGCGCGCCCATGATCGGCGAGTCGAGGCTCGTGCGGTACAAGGTGTGGTAGATGCGCTTGACGCCTTCGTCCCGCGCGGCGGCGTCGAGGAACTTCACGACGATGTCGAAGGAGTCGTAAGGGTGGTGAAGCAGGATGTCCTTGCGGCGCACGATCTCGAAGGCCGAGGCGGGCTTGCGGAACGGGGCGGGCACCTGAGGCTCGATCGGGGGATAGCGCAGGCCGGGCTTGGGGGACTCGAGGCGCGCGAGCGTGCGCATGTCGAGCGGCAGGTCGAAGCGGTACAGCGCGGACGAGTCGAGGCCCAGGGACGTGGCCAGGAAGAGCGCGCCCTCGGAATAGGCCGGGGAGTCGACCTCCAGGCGCACGACCTTCGCCCGCACGCGCCGATTGACCGCCTCGAGGATCTGGCCCTCGAGGTCGTCCTCGTCGTCGGGGCGCCATCTAAGGTCTGCGTCACGAATAATTTTAAACGGGAAGGTCTCGATGACCTCGCGCCCGGGGAACAGGTCCTCGGCGCGGTCGGCGAGCCAGCGCTCGACGAGCGCGTAGCGCTTCACGCCGTCCTTCATGGGCAGCGGGATCAGGCGCCCCTCGCGCTCCTCGATGGTGACGACGGCGTACTCGCGCGGAAAGCGCACGAACACATGGAGGCGCTCGCTGGCGAGCGCGGGCGGCGGCTCGGGGTAGCGGCGTACCATGACCTTGAGCTTGGGCAGACGCTCCTGGATCTCGGTGTCGGGCGCGTTCTCTTCACCGAATTCGGCCAGGATCTCGACGCCTTCGGCGCGAAGCGCGCCCAGGATGTCGCGCAGCACCTCGGCCTGGCGGGACTTCTGGCGCAGCGCGTGCTCGCGGATCTGCGCGAGGACCTGCCGAGCGGTCATCCCGTCGAGGAAGCGGTGGCCGGAGCTGCGGCGCGCGATCTTGCCGATCTCGGCGACGCGCGTCATGAAGAACTCGTCGAGGTTGGAGCTCACGATGGTCGCGAAGCGCAGGCGCTCGTACGCGGGGACGCTCGCGTCGGCGGCCTCGGACAGGACACGGTCGTTGAAGGCGAGCCAGGACAGGTCGCGGTTGAAGAAGCGCTCGGCGGCCTTGAGGCCGACGGCCTGGGGGGCGGTGACAGCCGGAGCCGCGTCGACCTTGAGGGGGACGATTTTAGAGCGTGCCATGGAAGGGGACTTCTTGGCCATTTTAGCTCTTATGCGCGGGTTCGCGACAGCCGGGAGGCGACGGCCACCTGTATCAGGACCATGACGCCCAATCCAGCCCCGACGAAGGAGAACGCGGCGAAAGCGCCCGCGCCCGCGGCGAAGGCCGCGGCCATGAGGCCCTTCAGCGTCACCGACGCCGAGCTGGTGCCGACCCGCGCGACCGAGACGATGCGGCCCGTCATGCCGGCGGGCGCGTGCTCGCCCAGGTCGCGGAGCAAGGCGAGCTCCGCGCAGGCGTTGAAGAGCCCGAAGACCGCGGCGGCCGCGATCATCGGCCACAGCGCGCCCGGAATCCAGCCCAGGGCCAGCGCGGCGGTACCGCCCGCGCCGAGCAGCACCCAGTCGCGCGTGGACAAGCTCCGGCCGGCGCGCGCGTAGAGCACGGCGCCGATCACGCCGCCGAGCCCGAACGCCGCGCCGATCCAGCCGGCGGAGGCAGCGTTCTTGAGGATCGCCTTGGCGAAGAACGCGGACCAGACCTTGCGCAGGGGGAACAGGTTGAACAGCGCGAGACCGAGCACCGGCAGGAGCAGGCGCTTGTCGGACGAGACGCGTCGCCAGCCGTCCCAGTCGAGCCAGGAGGGCTTCTTGGCATCGGGACGGGCGACGGCGCCGACGCGCTCCGCGGGCACCAAGGTATAAAGGAGTGCCGCCGCCGCGAAGCCGAACGGGATCGCGATGTGCGCCGCGAAGCCCTTCTCCGACAGAAGAAGGGCGCCGAGTAGCAGGGGTCCGATCACGGCCGCGAGGTCGAAGGCGAACTCGTGGCTGGTGTTCAGGCGGTCGAGCTCGGCGCGATCGCCCTCGGCCAGGCCCATGGGAAGAGCGTGCACGCCGGTATCGACGAAGCCGCGCACGAACGCGTCGAGCGTGTAGGCGGCGAGGGCGAACGGCAAGGTCAGGACGCCGAATAGATAGGCGAGGGGAATGAGGGCCAAGGAGGCAGCGCGGCCCGCGGTGGACAGGATGAGGATGCGGCGGCTGCCGAGTCGGTCGGCCGCGCCGCCGCTCGAAAGCGTGCCCAGCATATGCACGGCCGTCTCCGCGGTGGCGACGAACGCCGCGAGGGCCATCGACCCGGAGAGCTCCATGATCAACAACGGCTGGATGATGTGCAGGCCGTTGTTCACGATCTGGGAGGTCAGCACGCCGGCGACGAAGCCGCCGAGCGGGTTGCGCCGGCTATTGATTACGACCGCAGGTCGTACTTCGAGCACGGCGCTCATCGCACACCCGCGAGCGCCGGCTCGTCCCAGTTTTTCTTCTCCACGTAGACCTTCCGCGCAGGAACGGAGATCAACAACCGTTCGGGAAGAATGAGCGCGGTCAGCGAGCCGCCGTACACGCAGCCGGTGTCGAGACCCACCGCGTTGGGACGGACGACGGGCTGACGCTTGGCCCAATGGCCGAATACGGCCAGGGTTCGGTCACGATACGCCTCATACCACGGGCGGCCGTCCGGCAGCTTGCGCAGGCCGGTGAGCTGGGCGGCGGACTGCCATTCGAGCCCCTCGGCCGGGTCGAAGCCGGCGTGCACGATCATAAAGCCGGGGCCGGAGATCGTCAGAGGCCACTTGTCGATATAGGTCATCGCCTTATCGTAAATGCCGGAGAGCTGGCGATAGGTTTCGGCGTCGTGGGCCTTCTCGGTCGAGCGCGTCCCCGCGCGCCAATGACGCCGCAGGCGCAGCTCGTGGTTGCCGAGCACGCATTCAAGATTCGGAGTCCGCATCGCCCACTCGATGACGCTCCGGCTGTCCGGCCCCTTGGCGAGTAGGTCTCCGACGCTGATGAGCCGATCGGTGGGCGTCGCCTTCACTGCACGCAGAAGGTCCTGGAGCTCCTCCCAGCAGCCGTGCACGTCGCCGATGACGATCGTTCGTCCGCTCATGATCACTCCTCCTCGCCTTCGCCTTGCGGCGTCAGACCGTCGCGCTTCATTTTCGCCAGATAGCGCGCGTGCGCGTCCACGAGCTCATCGCGGATCGTCAGGCCGGCCGCGGCGATCGCGCCGAAGTTCGCATCCAAGTGCGCCTCGAGCTCCGCCGGGGTCGAGCCTTCGAGAGACAGCCGGTGCGCGCGGCCCAGCTGCGTACCGGCCGAGTAAGCGAAGTCCTCCTGCTGCTCGTGCGAAAGCATCTTCTTCAGCTTCGCGTTGAGCGGGTCGATCTGGCGCGCATAGTACTCGACGCCGTCGAGCACGGCGCCGCCGGCGCGCAGCTCCCAGCCGGGGGCATGCAGCTCGGCCGCGGCGCGCATGCGCTCGGACTCGGTCCCGTAGGGGGACTTGTACCACTCGGTGTCGGGATCGGTCCGGGTGGCCTTGATGTTCAGAAGAATGCGGTCTTTGCCGGATTTCTTTTTCTTCGGCGCCAGCACGACGAGGAACAGGCCGCGAAAGCCCATCGAGCCCTGGCCGCGTCCCGCTTCCTCGATATAGTAATCATTCAAGACGCCGTCGGCGCGGCCCTCGGCCCAGCTGCCCACGAGCTTGACCACGTCGGCGTCGTCCGTCGCGAGCTTGTTCCGGCGCATCTCCTTCGCCCACTTCTTGTTCGCCTTGAGGTAGGCGTTCGTGGTGAGCTCGTCGTCCTCGGGCTCTACGTTCTTGAGTTCACGGAACTCGGAGAACGGGCGGGCGGGATTGCGGAAGCCGCGCAAGTAGCCGCGCTTCAATTGCTTGAGCACCTCCGCGTCGAGCAGGCCGTGCGCCTGCTTCTTCTGGCGCAGGGACAGCGACACCATCAGGCGGATGAGGTCCCACGAGTACGGCCCGACGCGCGAGCGGTCGAAGTCGACCATCGCCGCGCCCTGGTTCGATTTGGCGTAGTTGTCCACGTGCGGCGAGCCGTGCAGCAGGGCGCGCGGCATGGACGCCATGTCCATCAATTGCGCGAAACGATCCTGCATCGGGAGCAGCATGTTGCGGAAGTAGAAATGGGCGCCGCGCTTCTCGTGCAGGTAGTTGCGCCGGATATTGTCCGCGTCGCCGGCCGGGTCCTTGTCGAACAGGTTCGCCTTCGCGGCCGCTTGATCCGCCTTCTTCAGGGCGGAGACGTCGCCGAGCGCGCCGAACGCCGTCGCCATCGTGTCGGCGCGTATCTCGTCGCGGGTACGGGAGGAGTCGATCGTCTTGAAGCCGAACTCCTTCGCCTGCGCGTCGTACTCCGCGGTCACCTTCGTTTGGAACAGGCGGAAGTTCTCGAGAGGATCGGTCGAGAGCTTGGCGTCCAGGCCCGCCTCGTAGAATTTGAGGCCGCGCCGCTCCTGGGAGAGACGCGCGGCCTCGTGATCGTCGGTGTAGTCCTCGGACAAGCCGAGGCGTCCCTCGCTACGGGCGAGCACGCGGCCGATCGCGGTCTCGACAGGGAGCTTGTAGTAGAGGGTCAGATCGGGTTTCGGGGCGAATGAGTACAGCCTGCGCAGCCACTTGCCGTCCATGCCGCGCACGCGGTCGCGCGCGAGCGCGGTAAAGAACCAGCGGTCAGCGAGCACGATAGATCCTTCCTCAAGAGCGGGCAGGATCGTCTTGTCGAGACGGTCGGCGAGGTCGGACGCGTGGAGCAAGGAGAAGGTCTTGGGCGTGAGCGTCTGAGCCTTCTTCGCCTTCTTCACGGCGTCGGAGACCATGTCGGAGGAGTTCCAGGTCGTGATCACGACCTTGAGGCCCTTGGCTTCGAGCTCCTCCTTCAGCATTTCCATCTGTGTGGACTTTCCGGAGCCGTCGAGGCCCTCCACGACGATGAGCTTACCGGGCCAGCGGGGCGCCGCGAGGCGGCGCGCCGTCCAGACCTGCGCGCCGGCCACCGCGACGATGCCGCCGCCGATGAGCCAGAAGGCGGCCGCGGGGGCGAGCGCCGCCGCGAAGACGAGGCTCGCGAGGAAACGCACCGACAGCGAGGTCAGGTTCGCGGTGAAGCGCGCGGCGCCGACCGCGGCGCCGGCCTTGCCTTCGGGAGAACGAGTCTGAATCGCGGCGTTGAGCGAGAGGCGCGCGGCGACGTTCGCCGCGGAGAAGGCGAGGACGCCGAGGGCCGCGGGCAGGAACGCGCCCGGCAAGAAGGCGAGCGCGAGCGCGACGGTGCCCGCCGCGCCGCCCAGAAGCCAGGTCTTCAGCGGAGCCTTGCCCGAGAGCCGGCCGTACGCGATCGAGCCGACCAGGCCGCCGACGCCGAATAGGCCGACGAGCCACGCGGCCGAGGCGGGATTCGCCAGAACGCTCGTGGCGAAGATCGCGGGGAGCAGGCCCTTTAAAGGATAGAGCGTCAGCAATGCGGTCGCGCCAAGCGCCCACTTCATCCAGGAGTCCATGGGCTTCTTGGCGGGCGCGGGAGCCGGGGAAATGACGGCGGCGGCTTCGCGCTTCCGGGTAGAAAGCCCGAGGTACGCGAGCGTCGTGCCGGCGAACACGACCGGGGCCAGCCACAACGACGCGCCCCCCGCGGTCGCGATCAAGGCCCCGGCGAGGAACGGACCGGCGATGCCGCCGGCCTCGAAGAAGCCTTGGTTCTTGGACAGGATCTTCTTGAGCAGGCCCTCGTCCTTGCCCGCGAGCTCGGAGGGCAGGACGTTGCGCGCGGTGTCCGCCACGCCGCGGGCCAGCGATTCCACCATGTAGACGGCGAGCACGGCCGGCATCGTCAGCCCGGACAACGCCAGGATCGGGAGCAGCGCGACGGCCGCGCCACGCGCGACCGTCGTGCCGATCAGGACCGGCTTCGAGCCGAACCGGTCGGTGAGCTTGCCGCCGAGGATGGTGCCCGCGGCGTCGAACACTGAGGACGCCGTCGCGGAGAAGGCCGCCGCGAAAGCCGAGCCCGTGATCTGCAAGACCAGCAGCGGCATCGTCACCTGCAGCGCGTTGCTCGCGACCTGCGCCAGGAAGGTGCCGCCGAGGAAGGGCGCCAGGCGCGGGGACGGCGGTGCGGGCTCGCTCCGGCCGGCGGAGACGGAATCGTTCGCGGCGAGGGGCTCGCGCGCGAAGCCGAACTCCGGGGCCTCGACCGACTCGGGGCGCAAGACGGGACCGTCGACGAAGTCGACACGCGAGCGGTCGAACTCGAGCGCGCCTGGCTGGGCAGCCATCGCGGAAGCCGACACGGCGGCGGACTTGGCGGCGTCGAGCGCCATGACCGGCCGTCCCTCGGGTGCCGCCGGGACGGTCGCGGCGGGAATGACGGGAAGGAGCGCGACGGGGGCGGCGGGAGCGAGGAGGACAGGCGCGGGAGACGCGAGCGCGGGTAGGGCGAGAGAAGGGGCCGACAGCGACGGCGCGCCCATCGTCAGCGCGGCGGGGCTCATGGAGAGCGCGGGCACCGTCATCGCCAGGCCGACGGGTCTCGCGACGCGCGCGACCTGCGCGAGGGCGGAGGTGGGAAAAGAGTTGATGACGAGGAGGAGGATCAGCGCTCGGTTCATGCGATTAGAGTAACAACCGGGACTCCCGAGGGCATGTGCGGCGTGTAAAGGGCGCGTGACAAACGCGAATTTAAAGTCCCATGCCGGACTTGGGCCCTACGGCCTAGTTCGACTTATGCAGCAACGGGAGGCCTGACACCATTAGGAAGTCCGGGGATGACCCAGGGATTGATCAGGAACGGGACTTCGGCCGTCGCGAGCGCATCGTCGATGCGCGCGACGGCCGAGGAGCGCCCCCGGGCGAGCTCCAACGCGCGCCGGGCGACGGTGAAGGCCGCTCTCGGTCGGCCGAGGGCCTTGGCTTTTCTCCGCATCTCGGGAAGGCGCGTCTCGGAGGTGAGCAGCTCCTCGACCTTGCCGGTCAGCGCGGCGACGGAGTTCGCCTTCACGGCGGCGCCGTTCTCGAGCAGGAAGTCCGAGTTGCGCGCCTCCTGGCCGGGGATCGGACTGATGAGCGCCATCGGGAGGCCGCACGCGAGCGCCTCGCTGACGGTCAGGCCGCCGGGCTTGGTGACGAGCAGGTCGGCGACGGCCATCAGATCGCGCATCCGGTCGGTGAAGCCGATCACGGTCACGCGATGCCGCGCGGGCGGGCGGATCGAGGCGAGCTTCTTCCGCGCGGCCTCGTTGCGGCCGCAGACGACGACGAGCTCGGTCGGGACGCTCGTCGCGAGCAAAGCCCGAAAGGTTTCCTCGACGGGCCCGATGCCGTGGCCGCCCGACGCCTGGATGACGACCGGGTGCGTCCCGGTCAGGCCGAAGCTTTTAAGAGTTTCAGTCCGTTTAACGGGAGAAGAGAAGGCGGGCATGACGGGGATGCCGGTCACCTCGATCGCGGAGGCGGGCACGCCGTGCGCGCGCAGGGACGACGCGGCGAGGGGGGACGCCACGCAGTAGCGCTCGGTCGGGTCGTGCGCCCAGATGCGGTGCGCGTCGTAGTCGGTGACAACCGTCAGCTGCGGCGCCGTCACGCGGCCGCGCCGGCGCATGGCCGAGATCAGCTCGGGAGCCAGGAAATGAGTGTGCACGATCGCATCCCACTTCCCGTTCTCGACGAGCTCGGCCAGCTGGTTGGCGCCCCAGCGCTGGACCGCGCGGCGCAGGCCGTCGCCGAGGCTCCTTCCTTTAGGAGGCTTATCCGTCATGTCGAACAGCATGCCGAAGAGAGACGGCGCCTTCTCGACGAGCTTCAGGTAGCCCTCGCCGTAGGCGCGCTTGAACAGCGGGCGCGCGAGCGCCAAAGCGTCGACCGTCATCACGGTCGCGTCCGGCGCCTCGAGCGCCAGCGCGGCGGCGACGGCCTGGGCGGCGCGCGTGTGGCCCGCGCCGACCGACGCGTGCAGGATCAGGATTTTTTCGCTCAAGCCGCCACCCCCTCGAGGGCTTCCGCCCTCACTTCGGCCCAATGGATGATCGACAGCTTGCCGGTGAAGTCCTCGGCCAAAGCCGTGCAGCTCTCCACCCAATCCCCGTCATTGCAGTAAAGGACGCCGTCGGACATGCGGATTTCCGCGTGGTGGATGTGGCCGCAGACCACGCCGTCGAGGCCGCGGCGCTTGGTCTCCGCGATCATCTCGGTCTCGTAGCTCGCGATGAACTCGACCGCGTTCTTGACCTTGTGCTTGAGATAGGCGGAGAGGGACCAGTACGGCATTCCCAGGAGGCGCCGGCCGAAGTTGAACCAGTTGTTGACGGTGAGCGCGACGTCGTAGGCCCAGACGCCGAGCATCGCGATCGCGCGGGCGTGGCGCACGACGCCGTCGAACTGGTCGCCGTGGACGACGAGCAGGCGGCGGCCGTCCGCCGTTTGATGCACCGCCTCCAAAACGACTTCCACGCCGCCGAAGTGCGCGCCCGCGAAGTCGCGCAGGGCCTCGTCATGGTTGCCGGGCACGAGGATCACCTTCGCGCCGCGGCGCGCCTTGCGCAGGACCTTCTGGACCACGTCGTTGTGCAGCTGGTTCCAGAAGTGCCACGAGGACTTGAGGCGCCAGCCGTCGACGATGTCGCCGACGAGGTACAGCGTCTCGGACTCGTTGTGCTTGAGGAACTCGAGCAGGTACGCGGCCTTGCAGTCGCGCGTGCCGAGGTGGATGTCCGAGATCCAGATTGTCCGCCAGCGCCGGGGCTCGTTCATGGCTCCAGTATAGGGGAACGGGGCGAATCGGACCATTCAGCGCGCAAGACGAACGCGTCAAATGCGCGTGACAATATTGTCGTACAGTAGTACGATAGCCTCGTGACCCCTGAACAGGTGTTGAAAGACGTCTTCGGCTACCCTTCCTTTAGACCTGGTCAAAAGGAAATCATCGACGCCGTCCTGGCGGGGCGGGACTGCGTCGGCGTGATGCCGACCGGAGCGGGCAAGTCGCTGACCTACCAGATTCCCGCGCGCCTGTTGAAGGGCGTGACCTTGGTCGTCAGCCCGCTGATCTCGCTGATGAAGGACCAGGTGGACGCGGCGGTGTCGGTCGGGCTGCGCGCCACCTTTCTAAATTCGAGCCTGACACCGGACGAGCGGCGCGCGCGCATCGACGGGCTTCAGCGCGGAGATTACGAGCTGGTGTACGCCGCGCCCGAGGGCCTCGAGGCCGGCGCCGGGGCCGCCCTCTCCGGAGCCAAGCTCGCGCTGATCGCGGTGGATGAAGCTCACTGCATTTCGCAGTGGGGACATGATTTCAGACCGGCGTATAGAAACCTCAAGGGCCTGAAAGAACGCTACGGCGTTCCCGTTTTGGCCCTGACGGCCACGGCAACATTACCTGTCGTGAACGACATCGTCGAGCAGCTCGCCATGGCGGAGCCGCTGCGCGTGCGCGGATCCTTTTTTCGGCCGAACCTTCACCTCTCCGCGTACCTGAAGACCGGAGAAAAGGCGGCGCCACGCCCCGGCACGGTCAACGACACGAAGAATTCGATTTTACGCCTGGTCAAAAGCCGGCAAGGGCAGAGCGGCATAGTCTATTGTCTGTCGCGCAAATCGGTCGAGTCCATGGCCGAGTTCCTCTCGGGCCGGGGCGTGAAGGCCCTGGCGTATCACGCTGGCATGGACAACGTCCAGCGCGAGCACGTGCAGAACGCGTTCAAACGCGACGACGCGGACGTCATCGTGGCGACCGTCGCTTTCGGCATGGGCATCGACAAGCCCGACGTGCGGTTCGTCATTCATCGCGACATGCCGCGTTCAGTCGAGTCCTACATCCAGGAGGTCGGCCGCGCCGGCCGCGACGGCGCGCCGAGCGACTGCGTCATGTTCTACTCGTGGGCGGACGTGATGAGCTACGAGCGCCTCGTCTCCGACCTCGACGCCAAGCAGGCCGAGTGGCACCGCAGCCGCGCGCGGGAGATGTTCCGCTCCTTCGACCGCCGGGCCTGCCGGCATCAGACGATGGCCAAGCACCTGGGCGAGGACATGGCCGCCTGCGGCGCGTCCTGCGACGCCTGCGCGGGCCTCGACCCGGTCGGGAGCTCGCCCGCGGTCGCGCCAGCGAAGAAGATGTCCTTCGGATCGCGCGCCCCGTCCGAATACGAATCCACCTCGGCCGGCAACTCGCTGTTCGCCAAGCTCAAGGCCCTGCGCAAGAAGCTCGCCGACGCGCGTCATGTGCCCGCCTACCTGGTGTTCAACGACAAGACCCTCATGGAAATGGCGTCGCGCATGCCCAGGAACGAGGACGAGATGCGCACGGTGTCCGGCGTCGGCCCGAAGAAATGGGTCGAGTACGGCGAGATCTTCCTCGCCGCCCTGCGCGAAGGCTGAGCCGTCCATTCACGATCTATTCTCACAGATAATCGCTCGCTCCGGAACGAGCGAAAATCTATTTAGATAGATCAGCGCGCCCCTGGAGCTACGCCCCGAAGCGAGGTGCTCGCCGCTGGCGAATGGCGGCCACGCCTTCGATGAGGTCCACGCCCTTGAAGGTGAGCGCCTGGCCCTTCGCCTCATGCGCGAGGTAGGGGGAGAGATCAAAGCCGAGGCGCGTCTCGGCTTTCAGAAGGCGCAGGCTTTCGCCCGAGCCCGAGGCGACCCGGCCCGCGAGCTCGGCGCACACCCCGTCCAGCTCGGAGGCGATCGCCGCGGTCGCGCAGGCCCCGCCCCAGGAGTGCATGTCCCGCCCCGAGAACAGGCGGCCGGTGAATAAGAGCTCGCGCGCGCGGGCGTCGCCGAAGGCCGCGCGGGCCAGAGGCCAGGCGGCCATGCCCGGGTTGAGGCCCAGGCGCACGAAGTTGAAGCCCAATTTGGCGTCCGAAACGACGACGCGCAGGTCGCAGGCGAGGGCGAGGCACAGGCCGGCCCCGACAGCCGTGCCGTGAATTTTGGCGATGGTGACCTGAGGGACGTCGCGAATCGACAGAAAGTCGCCGTAGAAGCGGCGCATGATCTTGGCCAAGGAAGCCCTGGGTCGCGTCATGTTCTTTTCGATGAAGGCGAGATCGCCTCCCGCCGAGAACGCCGGCCCCTCCGCCTCGAGCACGAGCACCTTCGACTTCTCGCGCCCGGCGCGCTTGACCGCGGCCGCGAATTCCTTGGCCATGGCCTCGGACATCGCGTTGAGAGCCGAGGGACGTTCGAGCCTCAGGGTGGTGATCGAACGGTCGGTGCGCAGGCTCACGAGGCTCATTGCGCGATTATACAACTGGTAGAATCGCGTTGTGAGCTTAAAAGACCTCGGCAAACGGCTCGAGACGCAGGGCAAGGCCGCGCTGCGCGGGACCCTGCTGCGGCTTCTGCCCAAGCCCCGGCCCCACAAGAGCCCGGCCGACCCGGCCAAGGTGCGCCGCATCCTCGCCGTGCGCCACGACGCCCGCCTGGGGAACCTGCTGCTGCTGACGCCCGCCCTGCGCCTGCTCAAGGCGGCCTTCCCGGCGGCGCGTATCGAGGTTCTGCTCGCGGACCGCTACGGCGACGCCCTGAAGCACAATCCGTGCGTGGACGAGATCCTCACCGCCCGATCGCTCGGCGGCCTGCGCCTGCGCGGCTACGACCTGGCCTTCGACTTCTCGCCTCAGCACGCGTTCTCGATGTCGAGCGCCGTGTGGACGGCCCTCTCGGGGGCCAAGCGCCGCGTCGGCTTCGACCGCGGCGACGCCGCGAAGTTCCTCGATGACCTCGTGCCCGTGCCGTCCCGCCGCGCCCACGAGACCGCCAACCTCGCGGCGCTGGTGCGCCACGCCGCCCCCGGCGTGGCACTTCCGCCCGACGAGGCCCTGCGCACCGAGTATCATTTCGCCCCGGGCGAAAAGGAAGCGGGGGAGAAGGCCTGGTCCTCCTGGGGCCTCGACCGGGAGAGCGTCGCGCTGTTCCTGGGCGCCCGCGCCGAGAAGCGGCTCGATCCGGAATGGTTCTTCGAGCTCGGGGAACGTCTCGTTCGCTCCGGCAGGAAGGTCGCGCTGACCGGAGGCCCGGCGGAGCGGAAGCTGCTCGAAGGCCGGACGATCCCGGCCGGCGTGGTCGTCGCGCCCGAGCTCCCCTTGCGGGCCTTCGCCGCGGCGATCGTCCACGCGCGCGCGGTGCTCACCGCCGACACCGGCCCGATGCACCTGGCGATCGCCCTCGGCGTGCCGACGGTCCAGCTGTTCAGCCACACCGAGCCGTGGCGCTTCGGCTACGGGCACCTGCCCGGGAACCTGCTGCTCGAAACCCCCGGGCGGCACCCGGCCGTCGACGAAGCGGAAGCGGCGATTCGCGAGCTGCTTAGAAAGGGCTGAGGCGTTTGATGTGGTCGACGAGCGCCGAGTGCGCTTCGTCGATCGTCGTCTCGCGGCAGGATTCCCACTCGGGACAGACCGTGCCGCCGTGACGGGCCCCGCGCGGACGCCAGACCGCCTGGGTATAGCCGGCGTAGAAGCCGAAGGTCGGAACGCCGAGGGCGGAGGCGAGGTGGGTCGTCCCGGTGATGTTGCAGACGAACAGGTTCATGCGCTTGAGCATGGCGCCGCTGACGCCGAGGCGCGCCGCCGGAAGGATCGGAACCGGACGCTTGAGCTTGGCGACGATCGCGGCGACCTTCTCGTGCTCGCCGGGCCCGCCCATGAAATACAGCTTGAGGCGCGCGTCCTCGAGCAGGCGGTCGGCCAGCTCCGCGAATTTTTCCTCGGGCCAACGAAAGGAGAACCGGTCGAAGTTGCCGGGATGAATGACGATCTTAAACGAGCCGCCCCCCAGGGGGGGCAAGGAGGCCAGGAGACGATCCGCCTCGTCGAGATCGGCGATCGGCAGGCGCAGTTCCGGATCCTGGTCATACGGCGCGTCGAGGGCCGCGGCGAGCCGGCCGTAGCGGTCCCACATGTGCTCGCGCTCCGCGGGGGCCGCGACGACCTCGGTGAAAACGCCCTGAGGCCCCCGGCCTTTGTCGAAGGCCAGGCGCCGGTGAGCGCGCACCGCGCGCGCGATCAACGTGGAAGTCTTTGAATAGGAGGAATTCAGATCGACCAGCAGGTCGCACGGCTCCCGAAGCAGCTTCCACGCGAAACTCAGATGCGCGCCGACCTGGGCCGGCTTTTCGAGCACCGCCCATTCGTCGACGAACGGGATCAGCGGCAGGACCTGGGCCGAGCGCCAGCCGATGATGAGGCGGATGCGCGCCTTCGGATGCCGGCGGCGAAGCGCGCGCAGAAAGGGGGTCGCGACGATGACGTCGCCGACGCGTCCGATGTAAAGGGCGGTGATCCGCTCCACGGCCCTGATTATAGCAGGCCGAGCGGAGCGTGCGGGCCGCCGGGAAACACCGCGGCCGTGTCCTGCAGGCCGAGATGCCCGCGCAGAATTTCGCTCACGACCCGACGATAGTCGGTGGTGACGGCGAGGTCGCGCGATTCGAAGAGCGCCTTCTCGCCCAGGCCGGGCCAGCTGCCGTAAACCTTCCCGCCCTTGACCGGGCCGAACAGGGTCATCACCGAGCCGTGGCCGTGGTCGGTCCCGCCGTTGCCGTTTTCCTCGAGCGCGCGGCCGAACTCCGTCATCGTCAGAAGAAGGACGCCGTCGCCGCGCGCTCCGAGGTCCCGGTAGAACGCCGCGATCGAGCCGCCGAGCTCGTCGAGCCGCCGGGCGAGCTGGCCCTGCGTGGAGCCCTCGTTGAAATGATGATCCCAGCCGCCCGCCTCGAGAAATCCGACGCGAAGGCCCACGTCCGCCTTGATCAACCGCGCGATCTCGAAGAAGTCGCGGCCGAGCTTTCCCTTGGGGTAGCCCGCCGCCTCGACCGCCGCGCCGTCGGCCTTCTCCAAGCCGGCTACGGCCTTGCGCGCGCGGCCGAGGTCCCGCGCGGGGCCGCTGAGCAGGTCGTCCACCGCGTCCTCGTAGACGGATTCGAACGACTCCTCCGTCGCGCCGCCGCCGCGAAGCTGATCGGCGCTCGACACGGCGAGCACGGGGTAGGCCCCCGCCATCGTGCGCGGGGTGCGTCCGGCGAGTGCCACCGCCGCGAGCGGGCCGCGCGGAATCCGCGAGGCCGAAAGCGCCCGGTTCAGCCAGCCGTCCTGCGTCGCCTTGCGTCCCGGCGTGCCGCTTTCCATGCAGTCTTGAGCGTCGAAATGAGACCGCGTGGCGTCCGGCGACCCCGCGGCATGGACGACGGCGAAGCGGCCTTCCTTCCACAGCGGCAGCAGCGGGGCGAGCCTCGGATGCAGGCCGAACCCGCCTTCAAGGTCGAGCGCGCCCTCCGGCCGGCCGGGCTCCAATATCCGGATCGACGGCCGCGCCTTTCGGTAGGCCGGATCGGCGTAAGGGGGGATGATGTTGAGCCCGTCCGCGGCCCCGCGCTGAAACAGGACCACGAGCGTTTTGCTCGAGCCCCGAGCGGCCGCGGCCGCCGCGCGGACCCACCTCGGCGCCGCCCAGCCGGCCAAGGCGAGGCCTCCGAGAGACAGAAACCGGCGCCGCGTCATCTCGCTCCCTCGCTCCATGCTATCTCCGCTGAAACTCCGGCGATCCGATCACGAGGGCGGCGATCTTTTCGATCGACATCCCGGGATGGTCGAGGCGCGCCAGGATCGCGGCGCGGGTGCGATCGCCGATCTCTCCGCCGAGGAACGCGTTCACATAGGCGGAAACGGCGGCCGCGCCCCGCGCATCGGCGCCGCCCAAAAGGGCGCGGGCGTCGGCCGAGGCCGGAGCGTTCGGTTTTTTGTTGAAGAGAAGGGCGGCCGCGCGCATGCGGGCGAGCAAGGCGCCGGAGTTGACCCAGGGCGCCGCTCGGTCCGGCCAGCCCGTCGGCGGCTCGCACTGATACAGAGGCTGACCCATGGCGCCGATCGCCTTGGCCGCCTTCAGCGGATCGCGGAGATCCGCGCGCGTCGCGCGCAGGGCGCTCGCCGTGAACTCGAGCGGCGTCTTGACCTTCGCGCGGAAGAAACCGCGCTCGAAGAAGGCCGGATCCGCGAACAGCGCCTCGAGCGTCGCCCGGATGTCTCCGTCCGTCGCGCGAAAGCGCGCCGCGACCCGGTCGATCAAGTCCGCGGGCGGGTCGTCGGCGACAAAGCGACGGCACAGCTTGGCCGCGATGAACCTCGCGGTCGCGGGGTGCGCGGCCAGAAGGTCCAGGGCCTTGTCTCCCTCGGCCTCTCCGGACCAAGCGAACGGCACGCCGAGAAGGACCTTGGCGCCGGGATCGTGCATGCGGCGCTTGAACTTGAACGCGAAGTCCTTCTGCCGGTTTTTCTTGTTCGGACGTTCGAGGCTCCAGCCGGTGAGAATGCGGGCGAGCTCGGTCACGTCCTTCTGCGTATAGCCGCCGTCCACTCCAAGCGTGTGGAGCTCCATGAGCTCGCGGGCGTAGTTTTCGTTGAGGCCGAGCTTGGTTCGACCCTTCTTCAGGCCCCCGCTGGACATCTTCTCTTCCATCTCCGCGATGTCCTCGCGCGCGCCCGCCGGCGCGTAGCGGGCGTCGATCGTGCTTTGGAAGTTGTCGAGATAGACGAGCATGCCGGGGCTGCGGGCGACGGCGCCGAGCAGATCGCGGAATTTTCCAAGGACGCGCGGACGGATCGTCTCGCGCTCGTACGGGGAGACGAGCCATTTGAGCTGGTTCTTCTGCGCCGCGACGTTGAAATGATTGAACCAGAAGTCGGTCATGACCTCCTGGAGCTGGCGCTCGCTTTCGACGGCGCGCAAGACCTTGGCCGAGGCGAGCTCCTGGGCGACCTCGGCCGGCTTGCCGCCGGAGCCGAGCAGGCCCATCACGCGCGACCGCTTATCCGGGTAGCCGTTGTACAGCTCGGCGGCGCTCATCGAGAGCGTGCGGTAGGCGCGCAGCTTCGCCTCGAGGGCGGCGTCGGGAATCGACGCCGGCCGCAGCTGGCGGGCGATCCAGGCGTCGACGCCCGAAGCCAGGACCTCGTCGACCTCACCGGGACGCGGACCGTAACCGAGGCGGTCGAGCGCGTGGATGGCCCGCTCACGCTCGGTCATGCGCGCGGCGGAGGCGCCGGAGGCGGACAGGGCGGAGGCAAGCAGCAGAACGGCCGCGGCGCTACTCATAGCGCAGCGCCTCGATCGGAGACAGAAGCGACGCCTTGCGCGCCGGCCAGAAGCCGAACACGACGCCGGTGCCGGCCGAGAAAACGAAGGCGAGCAGGACCGACTGCGGCGTGACGACGGCGGCCCACCCCGCGAAGTAGGACATGCCGAAGGCGATCGCCATGCCGAGCGCGATGCCGAGGAGGCCGCCGCAGGTGGACATCGCGACCGCCTCGATGAGGAACTGAATGAGGACCGCGCGGCGAGTGGCGCCGATGGCCTTGCGCAGGCCGATCTCGCGCGTACGTTCGCTGACCGAGACGAGCATGATGTTCATGATGCCGATGCCGCCGACGACGAGCGAGATCGCCGCGACGATGCCGAGCAGCAGGGAGAAGATCTTCGAGGTGCCGGTCAGCGCCGCCTGGATCTCGGCCATGTTGCGCAAGGTGAAATCGTCTTCCTTGTAATCGGGCAGGCGATGGCGCTTGCGCATCAGCGCGCGCACGGCCTCGATGACGCCCTCGGTCTGATCCGGCCCCGACGTCTCGATGGCGATCGTGCCGAGGAACTGCCGGCCGAGCACCTTCTTCATCGCCGTCTTCAGCGGTATGACGATCCGATCATCCTGGTCCTGGAAGCCGCCCGAGCCCTTGCGCGCCAGGACGCCGATCACCTTGAACTTCGTGTGGTCGATGTTCACCGTCTTGCCGATGGGGTCCGTCTCCGCGAAGAGGGCCGTCGCCACGGTCGGCCCCAGCAGCGCGACGCGCGCCATCTGCTCGTTCTCCGCGGCCGTGAAGAAGCGGCCGTAGAACGCCTGAGCGTTGCGCATGTCCGCGAATTCCGGCTCGCCACCGACGACGCTCGTGTTCGTGTTCTTGTCGCCGTAGACGGCCTGCACGTTTCCTTGCACCTCGCCCGCGGCGCGCACGATGCCCGGGTGCGCTCGCCGGATGGCCGCGACGTCCTCCATCGAGAGCCGGGAGAAAGCGCTCATCGCCATGCGCGCGCCGCCGCCGGTGCGGGGAGACATCGGCCAGAGCATGACGAGGTTCGAGCCCAGGCTCGACAGCTGCGTCTCGACGGATTTCTGGGCGCCCTTGCCGATCGCCAGCATCGCGATCACCGCGGTCACGCCGATGAGAATTCCGAGCATCGACAGCGCGCTGCGCAGCTTGTTCGCCCGGATCGCGCGCAGCGCGGAGTGCACGTGCTCGGTGAACTCCTCGAGCGTGAGCTCGCGGATGGGGGGAAGAGCGGCGAGAGCGTGCGCGGCATCGGCCGTCTTCTTCCGGCTCTTGCCCGCGCCCCCTCGGGGCTGAGGGTTTTTCTCGTCAGAAACGACCACGCCGTCCTTGATCCGGATCACGCGCTGCGCGTAGGCCGCGATGTCCGGCTCATGCGTGACCATCAGGATCGTGATGCCGTCATTATTGAGGTCGCTGAGCTTGCCGAGAATCTCCTCGGCCTGAACCGAGGCGAGGTTTCCGGTCGGCTCGTCGGCGAAGATGATCTTGGGCTTATTGACCAGAGCGCGCGCGATCGCAACGCGCTGCTGCTGCCCGCCCGACAGCTGATTCGGCGCATGATCGGCCCGATCCGTCAGGCCGACCTCGGCGAGAACCTCAGCGGCCCGCTTCTCCCGGCCCGGATCACCGGTATAGAGCATGGGGAGCGCCACGTTGTCCTGCGCGCTCGTGCGCGCGAGAAGGTTGAACATCTGGAAGACGAAGCCGATCGTGCGCGAGCGCAGGGCCGCCCCTTCGTCGTCGGACAGGGACGAGACATCAAGGCCCATCAGTTTATAAGAGCCGGCCGAGGGCCGATCCAGCAGGCCAAGGATCTGCGTCAGCGTGGATTTTCCAGAACCGGACGGCCCCATGATCGCGACGAAATCGCCCGCCTCGACCGTCAGGTCGATGCCCTTGAGCACGTCAAGGCGGCCGCCTCCCACGAAATAGGTTTTCGTGACGCCGCGCAGCTCGATCAGGGGGGGCATAGTCTCAGTTCGACGCGCTCGACGGGCGCCGCGGACGCGGCGCGGCGCCGGCGTTGGCTCCGCCCCGGCCCATGCGTCCCGGGATCGCCGAGAGCGGGCTCGCCTCGGGCGCTTTCTGCGAGGCGTATTTGCTCGCCGTGATCAATACGGTCTCGCCCACGGCGAGGCCGCTCGATATCTCGACCTGTTCGTCCGTCTCGATGCCGGTCTTCACCTCGCGCGTCTCAGGCGCGGAGTCGACCGGCGTTCCGGTCGACGGAGCAATCATCACGACGCGCTTGCCGCCGAGAGCATCCTTGATCGCGGCGGCCGGCACGAGCACCGCGTCCTCCTTGCGCTTGACGAGGAAGCTCACGTTGGCGGTCATCTGCGAGCGGAAGAACGGAGGGACTTTGTTCGGGCGGACCTTCACGCCGTAGGTGATCACGCTCGAGACGTTCTTGCCCTCGTACAGAATATCGAAGACCTTGCCCTCCACGGGCTGGTCCGGATAGGAGTCGAGCCGGATGCGAGCCTTCTGCCCGAGCTTGATCTTGCCGATGTCGGACTCGTCGACCTGCGCGTTGACGATGAGCGTGTCGGCGACGGCGAAGAGGACCTTCCCCGCGTCGACGGCCTGCCCGACGACGACGTCGCGCAGGATGACCTCGCCCGGCAGGGAGGCGAACACCGCGGTCGGCTTGTAGGCGTCCTCCCATTTCTTGACCTGCTCGGGGCCCTGCGCCCGCGCCGCGTCGAGGATCGCGTTGCGGTCGGTCGAGCTGATCCAGGCCACCACCTGCCCGGTCTTGACCCGGTCGCCCTCGTCGACGAGAAGCTTTTCAACGCGCCCCCCGACCGGCGGCTTGATCTCGACGCGGTTTTCCGGCGCGACCGAGCCGGTCGCGTCGATCGACTGCTCGATCGAGCCGGCGACGGCCTGCACGCGCCGGGCTTCGCCGGCGCGCGCGTTCCTCGCGCTCGATGATTTGTACTTCCACACGCCCCCGGCGACGGCGGCGACGACGACCACGGCGATAATGACGCGCTTCATTCTATTCTCCGAGCGCCCTTCCGAGGGCGCGATGCCACGCGGTCTCCGCGTCTAATGCTGTTCGTCTGGCCGACAATGCGTTTCTTTCGGTCGACACCCGGTCGGACACGATGACCTCCCAATTGTCGAAGCTGAGCAGGCCGGAGCCATAGCGGATGTCGGCCTCGTCGTTGCGCTGGCGCGCCGCCTCGAGCAGCGCGTCCTGAACGATCACCTGATCCGAGGCGTCGGCGTAGCGGGACCAGGCGCTTTCGAGGTCGGACAGCGCGGCCTGGCGCGCGGCCGACAGATCCGATTGGGTCTTCTCGTAGCCCAGGCGCGACGCCTTGGTGTTGAGGTAGGCGGCGGCCGGACCGCCGCCGAACAAGGCGTAGCTCAGCGAAGCGCCCGCGCTCCAGCCCGTGCGCGCCGAGGGGAACTCGGTCGGGCCGGTGCGCGTTCGGCTGTAGCTCGCCGCGAGGGTCGGCCAGAACACTGAGTTCGCCGAGTCGAGCGACGCCTTTGAGGAGCGCAGGGACGCCTCCGCGGCGGCGACGTCGGTGCGCAGGGGAAGGAGGGCGCGAAAATCCTCCGGGCGCGCGGGCGGCGGGGCCGAGGCGAAGGTGCCCGTGGCGACGAAAGCCTCGAAGCCCTCGCGCCCAAGCAGGCGGGCCATCTCCCGCCGCGACGTGCGCAGGTCGCGCTCCGCGGACGCCACGGAGAACCCCGCCTGAAGCGCCTGCGCCTTCGCCCTCAGCATGTTGCCCTTGGACTCCCGGCCCGCCTCGTAGCGCAGGTTCACCAGCTCCGCGTCATGACGGCGGATAGCGGTGATGCGGCGAGCGGTCTCGAGTGAGCTCTGGGCGAACAGGAGAGCGGAAAAGGCTTGCCGCAGGGAGGAGCGGAGCGCGGCGGAGGCCGTCCGCAGGGAGGCCTCGGCGGCGTTCAAGGCGGCCGACGCGGAGCGGATGGATGCGGCCTGCCCGACGCTGAACAAGGTCAGGGAGGCCGAGGCGCTCGCCGAGTACGCGGACTGGCGGGAGGCGTTCGATTGCGAAACCGAGTTCGACAGGGAGAGGGACGGCAGGAAGCCGTTGAACGACGAGTAGTAGGAAGCCCGGTTCGCGTCCACGCTCAGTCGCGAGGAGGCGAGCGTCGGGTTCGCGCGGGCCGCCTCGACGACGCTGTCCTCCCAGGTCAATACCCCGCCATCGGCCGCGCGCGTGCCGGTCGCAAGAGAGAGCAGGAGGACGGCCGCGAGCCTACTTCGCAACGGGGGGACTCGACTCCAGAGCGCGTTTCTCCCAGCGTTCGCGCAGAATCTTCTGCTTCGCCCTTTGTTCGTCGTCCAGCAGCGGCTCGATCTCTTTGTTGATCTCGGCTCGCAGCGCGGCCATGCGGGCCCGCTCCTCGCGGCGCACGGCCTGGAACGCCGGGCGCTTCGCCTCGAGCAAGGCTCGGACCTTTTCGGACTGGTCGCCGCGGAGCTTCAGCTCGCGCTTGAGGATTTTCATCACGCGCTCGGGTTGGGGCCCCTCGCGGCGCAGGCGCCGGTTCGCCGCCCGCTCGAAGCGCGAGCCGATCCAGACGCCGGCCAGCAGGCCGCCGAGCACGGCGGGCAGGACGAAACGCCAGGCGCGGGTCAAGGAGCCTCCCCGAACACGGAATCGACCGAGAACTCAACGCCGAGCACGTCGTCCTCATCCGCCGGGGGCAGAGCGATCGTCAGAAGAAGGCCCGCCAGAGCCAGGCCGAAGGACGGAGCGAGAACACGCGCGGCGAACCTCTCCCAAGGCGAGACGGCGTCCGCCTCGACACGGGCCATCACGCGGGCGACGAAAGCCTCGGTCGAGCGCGGGTCGGCGGGCGCCGGAGCCGTGAAAAGAGCCCTCGCCAGACGCCGCAGGCGCGCGGCCTCGCCTTTGCAGGCGGGGCAATCGTCGATGTGCCGGGACGCGGCCGCGCTCGCGGCGGGATCGAGCTCCCCGTCGAGCCATTCGCTCAGCCGACCATGAATCTGTTCGTGTGTCATATCGTCTCCTTGATTAGACGTTATCGGAGCCTGAAAAGTGTCGGGTCATTTCGAGGAGCTCGGCGCGCGCGCGCTTTATGCGCGCCTTGACCGAGTCCAGGGAGCAGGACATGGCCTGGGCGATCTCCTCGTAGCTGAGGCCGTCGGCCTCGCGCAGGGTCAGCGCCAGGCGCTGCTCCGGATTGAGCCGGGCGAGCAGGCGATCGACGGTATCGCGGTCCTCGAGCGCCTGCGCCGGCGAGGCCTCGGCCAGGACGGCGCCGAGCGCGGACGAGTCCGCCTCGAGCAGCGCATCGAGCGAGTCGCTGCGGCGGCGGCCCGCGGCGCGCAGTCGGTCGAGGCACTCGTTGACGGCGATGCGGTGCAGCCAGGTGGCGATCGAGGCTCCGCCCGTGAAGCGGTCCAGCGCGCGGTGCGCCTTCAAGAAGGTCACCTGCGCCGCGTCCTCCGCCTCCTCCGCGTCGCCGAGGGTGGCGGCGCACAGCGCGCGTACGCGCGGCGCGTGCTCCCGGACGAGCGCGGCGAATGCTTCGTCGTTCAAGCCTTAGATGAGCGCGTCCACTTTCGCGTTCTCGAGGCGCTCGGCCTCTCTCACCGCGCGCACGACCGCGGCGGCGTTGACGGCCGTTTTTCCGCTCTCGATGCGGACGAGCAGGCTGTAGGCCGCGGGCACGACGAACAAGGTCAGCACGGTCGAGACCGAGACGCCGCCGATCAGTGCGAGGGCCATCGGCACCGTCGTTTCCGAGCCGGCGCCCCGGCCGAGCGCGGTCGGAATCGCCGCCGCGATCGTCGCGATCGAGGTCATCAGGATCGGGCGCAGACGCGTGGGGCAGGCCTCGAGCAGCGCCTGCCGGGGCGCCAGCCCCTCTGACCGGCGGTGGTTGGTGAAGTCCACGAGCAGGATCGAATTCTTCTTGACGAGCCCCATCAGCAGGAGCAGGCCGATCATCGAGTTGATATTGAGGCTCCGGTCGAACGCGAGCAGGGTCAAGAACGCGCCGGAAAGGCTGAACGGCAGCGCGAGGAGGACGGTGAACGGATGGATAAAGCTGTTGAACTGGGCGCCCAGCACCATGTAGGCGACAAGGATGCCGAGGATCAGGGCGAAGATGAGGCTCTGGAACGACTCCTTGAAGGTTTGCGACGAGCCGGACAGCACGACCCGGTAGCCGTCCGGCAGGACCTCCTTGGCCAGCCGCTCGACGTCGTCGAGGACCTGAGCCTGGGACTTGCCGGCCGCGACGTTGGCGAAGACGCCGACGGAGCGCTCGCGGTCCTTGCGCGTGATCGCGAGCAAGGTCGGCGTCTGCTTGATGTCCACGACGTCCGAGAGCCGGATCATCTCGCCGCGCACGTTGCGCACGTAGAGCCGGTTGATCGCCTCGGCGTCGAGGCGATCGCCCGTCTCGGCGCGCACGCGCACGTCGTAGCGCCGGCCCTTGTCGGTGAAAAGACCCGCCCGCACGCCGCCGATCATCGCGTTGACGGTCGCGCCGATCGACTGGATGCTGACGCCGCGGGCGTACGCCTTCGCCCGGTTGGGGAACACTCGAATCTCGGGCATGCCCGTTTTGTAGTCCGTGTCCACGTCCGTCACCGAGCCGGTCTTCTCCAGGCGGTTCTTCAGCTCGACCGACGATTTAACGAGCGTATCCCAATCGGATCCGCGCACGGTGAACTCGATCGGAAAGCCGCGCGAGGACGAGAAGCCGCCCTGAGAGAGGTCCATGATGTACGCGCGCATCGAGGGGATGGCGTTGAGGGACTTGCGCGCGTCGGCCATGACCTGCCCCTGGGTGACGGGGGAGCCGTTGGAGTTCTTCGGCCGGTCCTTGATCGGCTTCATGGTGAGGAACATCATGCCGGAGTTGACGTCGCCGCCCCCGAACCCGCCGACCGCGGAGTAGTAGCGGTGCACGGACGGATTCTGCATGAGCCAGGCCTCGACCTCCTTGAACTTGTTGTCGGTGAACTCCATCGAGGAGCCGACCGGCGTCTCCAGGCGCATCATGAACATCGACTGGTCCTGCGCGGGCACGAACTCCTTGCGCAGGAACTTGACGCTGACCATCGAGACCGCGAAGAACACGGCCGCGCCGCCGATCACCTTCCAGCGGTGATCGAGCGTCGCGCTCAAGCCGCGGCGATAGGCCTCGGACAGGCGAGAGAAGGTGCGGTCCACGAAGCGGACGACGACGTTGCCGTGCGAGGCGGGGGCGAGAAACTGGGAGCAGCGCATGGGGGCCAAGGTCAGCGCCTCCAGGAGCGAAAACGACACCGCCGCCGACAGCGTCACGCCGAACTGGAAGAAGAACTTGCCGATGATGCCCTTCATGAACACGACGGGGAGGAAGATCGCGAGGATGGCGACCGTGGCGGCCATCGCGGCGAAGGAGATCTCCCGCGCGCCGAAGACCGCGCCGTCGAGGCGGGACTTGCCCATTTCGACATGGCGCACGATGTTCTCGAGGACCATGATCGCGTCGTCGACGACGATGCCGATCGACAGCGTGAGCGCCAGCAAGGTGAAGCTGTTCAGGGTGAAGCCCAGGAAGTAGGTCACGATGAAGGTGCCGAGCACCGAGGTCGGAATCGCCAGGAGGACGTTGACGGTGGAAGACCAGGATCCGAGGAACAGCCAGCACACCAGCGACGTCAGGATCGCGGCGAGCAGCAAATGGTGCGTCAGCTCGGCCACCGACTGCTTGATGAACTGCGTCGAGTCGAAGTTGACGCCGATCTTCATGCCTTTCGGCAGGCCCGGCTCGATCTCCTTCATCTTCTTCTTGACCCGGTCGGCGATCGCGACGGCGTTGGCGCCGCGCTGCTTGCGGATGCCGATGCCGACGGCCCTCGCTCCGTTGACTCGGGAAATGCGGCGCTGGTCGGCGAGGCCGTCCTCGATCCGGGCGACCCGCTTCAGCGGTATCGGCACGTGGATCGGAGAGCCCCCGCGCTGGGTGATCAGCAATTCGCCGAAAAGATTCGGATCGGAGATCTCGCCCAGGGTGCGGACGTTGAACTCCTTCGTCGCGGTCTCGATCTGCCCCGCCGGAATTTCGGCGTGCTCGCGGCGAATCGCCGCCATCACGTCCTCGACGGTGATCTGCTGGGCGCGCATCTTATCGGCGTCGAGCCAAACGCGCAGGTTCCGGGAGATAAGCCCGCCGAGGAAGATATCGCCGACACCCGGGACGGTCTGGAACTTGTTCTTGAGCACGTCCTGGGCGTACACCATCAGGTCCTTGACCGGCACGTCGCCCGACAAGGCGAGCCACAGGATCGGCTGGTCCTCGGGATTGACCTTGGTGACGATCGGGGGGTCCATGTCGCGCGGAAGGCGCAGCTGGGCCTGGGCGATCTTGGTCTGGATCTCCTGAAGCGCCACGTCGACGCCGCGCTCGAGCTCGAGCTCGACGGTGATCGCGGCCGAGCCCAGCTTCGAAGAGGATGAGATCTGCTTGACGCCCTGGACGCTCGTGACCGCGTCCTCGATGATGTCGACGACCTCGGCCTCCATGATCTCGGGGGCGGCGCCCTCCCAGGTCACCGCGATGTTGACGACGGGAAAGTCCACGTCCGGCATCTGCGAGACGCCCATGCGGCTGTAGCCGACCCAGCCGAACAGCATGAGCGCGAACATGAGCATCCAGGCGAAGACGGGGTTCTTGATGGAAAGATCGGAAATGGTCATAGGTAGCCTCCCGGCACGCCCGCCGCGACCTCGAGGCGCACGCGGGACCAATACGCGTCGATGCGCGCCGCGTTCTGCTGCAGGCGCGTCTGCTGAAGCACGTTCAGGCTGCCGAGCACGTCGAGATTCGTGACCTGGCCCAGCCGGTAGTCGTCGCTCTGCGCCTTCGCGTTGTCCGCGGCCAGGCGCTCGGCGTTGTCGAGCGCGGCCGTGACGGACACGGAGGACGCCAGATCCTGGTGCGCCGACTTCGCCTCGAGCTCGGCGACGCGCAGGGACTCCGACAGCGCCGCCCGCAGCGCGAGCGCGCGCGCCCGGCGCTGCCGCGTCTGGGCCACGATCTCGCCGCCGGAGTAAAGGGGAAGCGAGCCGGTGAGCGTCGCGTCCCATTTCACGTCGGAGGTGAAGCTCGGCGGGCGCTGGAAAAAATAATTGGCGTCGAGCGAGATCGCGGGCCAGCGCCGGCGGGAGGCGACCTTGATGTTGAGCTCGGCGGAGGACGCCTCGGCGCGCCGGGACTCGACGTCCGGCCGGGCGCGCGCCCGGCTCAGCACATCCTCGAGCCCCGGCACCGCGGCCGGCGCGGGCACGGGCGAGGGAACGACCCGCTCATCGAGCCCCGTCAGGAAGCCCAGCTTGAACTGCGCGACCTGCTCGGCCGCGCGGGCGCTCTCGAGCTGGGCCGCCTGCTGCGCGACCTGCGACTCGGCGGCGAGGTACTCGCTCGCGCGCGCGCGCCCGACCTTGCGGAACTCCTTGAGGTCCCGGACCCGGTCCTGGGTGATAACAAGGAGGGCTCCACGAATGCGGATGTCCTCCTGCGCCGCCAGCAAATCGAGGTACGCTCGCGCCGCGTCGCGATAGAGCAGCTGCTTGGCGCGAGCGAGCCTCAGTTCCGCGGCGCGGCCGAGATCCTTCGACGACCGGTAGGCGAGGAACTCGCGCAGGCCGGAGAACAGCGGCTGGTGGAGCGCGACCCAGCCCTGCTCGCGCTGGCGCTGGAGGAACAGGCCGGAGGCCCCGCGCGGAACGTCCTGAAAGGTCACGGTGCCCATCAGATTGACCTGAGGCAGCACGTGGGAAAAGACCTCGTCGGCCTGCGCCAAGGTCTCCTCGTAGGTCGCGCCTGAGATCGCGATCTCCTCGCTGCGCGCCAGCGCGAGCCTGTAGGCCTCGGCCAGGTCGAGCGGGCGGCCCTGTGCGGCCGCGGAAAGGGGGAGAAGCAATATCGCGAGCAGGAGGCGGCTCATAGGGTGACCCCGCTGCCGTTCAGAAAGAAGGCGACGACCTTCTCGGCCTCGCGCTCGAGCGGACGGTCGTGGCCCTCCATGACCTTTCGCATCGTCAAGGTGCGGCACAGGCTGAAGAACGCGCCGACCGCGAAGCCGAGATCGGCCGGCAACGCGCCGTCCTTGGAGACGCGCTTGATGATCGCGCTCATCCGCTCCTGGTTGGCGCGGAACTTGTCCATCAGCTTTCCGCACGACTTGTCACCGCAGCCGGGGAAGCGCCCGGTGCCGGCCTGCGCCATGAAGTCGCGGCTGTGATCGAAGTGGCTGAGCACGACCTTAGCGGTCGCCAGCAGCAGATCCTTGCCCTCGAGCCCGGTCTTGGGGAGGGCCTCGAGCTCGAGGCCCAGGCCGTCGACGAGGTCGGCGAACACGGCGGTGAACAGCTCGTCCTTGCTCTTGTAGTGGAGGAACAAGGTGCCTTTGGCCACGCCGGCCTCGCGGGCGATGTCGTCGAGCACGATGTCCTGAAAGCCGCGCTTGACGAGCATGCGGCGCGCGGCGGCGAGGATCTTGCGCTTCTTGGAGTCGGGGTCGCGGACGACGGGCTTGACGGTTGACATGGGGATGTTCCTATTATGACTGACTGGTTAGTCATTATCCTAGCAGAAGAGGATTCACGGCGCAAGCCGGGGGACGTTGCGCTATAATGCCGCCCATGAAACAACCCCTCGCCGCCGCTCTGCTGATCGCGCTCTCGGCCCTCTCCGCCTCGCCGTCCGCCGCGAAACAGTGGAAGAACTCCGTCGAGTTTTCCTATATGACCGCCAACGGCAATACGAAGCTGCAGTCGCTGTCGGGCCGCGACGCCTTCACCTACGATTTCAGCGAGAAGACCAAGGCCGAGCTCGAGGCCGGCGGCAACGGCGCGCGCACCGACCGCCAGGTGCAGGCGGAGCAGTACTACGCGGTGGAAAAAATTTCACGCAAGCTCACCGATCGCGACTACGTCTTCGAGCGCTACCGCTGGGACCGGAATTTCTTCGCCGGCATCAAGCACCGCCACGATTTCGCCGTCGGTCTCGGGCGTGAGCTGTGGAAAACGGACAGGAACCTGCTCATCGGCGAGGCGTCGCCCGGTTATGTCAACGAAGAGCGCATCGGCGCCAACCACGTGAGCTACGCCTCCGCCCGCCTGTACTCGAAGTACAGCCGCAAGCTCAATGAAACGGCGTCGTTCACGCAGGATGCGGAGTACATCCAGAGCCTCGCCGACAACCGCGACCGGCGCGTCAACGCGGAGACGACGCTGACGGCGGCGCTGACGAGCGTGCTCTCGGTCAAGAATTCCTTCCAGGTGAAGCACAACAGCCGCCCGCCCGCCGGCAGGCGCAAGGACGACACGATCCTGATGATCGCGCTGCTCGCGAGCTTCTAGCCGCCGGGACGCTGCGGGCCCGGCACAGACGCAACCGGGGAAATCCCTCCAGCCTCTAGCGTCCGGCGCGGAGCAGGACGAGCGCGACGAGAGCGGGCAGGGCCTGGATCAGCGCGATCCTCGGGCTGACCGTGGCCGCGCCGAAGGCGCCCGCGATGATGACGCAGGCAAGAAAGAAGGTCTTGATCGCGAGGCCGGATTCCGGCGGGGCAGAAAGCCCCCAAACGAGGCCCGCGGCGAGAAATCCGTTGTACAGGCCTTGATTCATCGCGAGCTTCGCCGAGCCCGCGGCCGCCTCCGGGGTCTGGGCGAACACCTTGAGGCCGAACGGCGTCGTCCATAGGAACATCTCGAGGATCAGGAAGGCGGCGTGCTCGAGCGCCACGAAGGCGACGAGCGCCGAGGACGGCGTCATTGCGGCGGGTTTTCGGCTTCTCGCGCCTTCTTGTTCGCCGCGTCGGCCTTCGCCTTGGCCTCCTCCGCGCGCTTGACGTCGGCCTGGAGATCCTGGACGTACTTCACGGCCTTGTTCGGCTCCATCGGGGTGCCGGGCGCGGGCTCGGCGGCGGACGGCGCCGGGGCCTCCGCGGCGGGCTTGGACTCCTTGCAGGACGCCAGGGCGAGCGCGGCGAGGACGAGGGCGATCTTCATGAGGTCTTCTCCAGAAGCTTGGCTTCGAGTTCGCGCACCTTGCCGATCAGCTCGGGAAGCTTGCCGAGGGCGGAGTTGATGCGGTGCATCTCCTTCGCCGGCCGCGCGGGGGTGCCGAAGTACGCCTGCTTGGGCTCGGTGTCCTGCGCCACGGCCGAGGCGCCCATCACGATCGTGCCCGCGGCGATGCGCAGGTGGTCCTTGACGATCACGTTGCCGGACAGCATGACGCCGTCCTCGAGCACGACCGAGCCGCCGATCGCGGTGTTGCCGACGATGTAGATGAAGCGGCCGACGCGGCAGTTGTGGCCGATGTGCACCTGGTCGTCGGTCTTCGTGTGCCGGCCGATCGTGGTGCTCTCGATCGTCGCCCGGTCGACCGTGTTGGACGCGCCGAGCTCGACGTCGTCGGCGATGATCACGTTGCCGATGTGGGGAATCTTATAACGCTCGCCGGGACGGTCGTAGAAGCCGAAGCCGTCGGCGCCGATCGCGGTGGACGAGTGGATGATGCAGCGCTTGCCGACGACGCAGTCGTAGCCGATCACGGCATTGGAGCGGATGACGGTGTCCTCGCCGATCTTGGCGCGGGACTCGATCACCGCGCCGGGCCAGATCACGGCGCGCGCTCCGATTTCCGCTCCTTCCATCACGACGGCGCCGGGCAGAACGGTCGCCGACGCGTCGATCACCGCGCCGGGATGGACGAGCGGCGACTTTGAGACGCCGGGCGCGAATACGGGGCGCCGGTCGAAATGATTCAGCAGCGCGATGAGGGCGAGGCGGGCGTCGCCCGCGATGACGAGCGCGCGGGGAAACTGGGGAGCGAGCTCGGCGGTGGTCAGGATGATGCCGTGCTCGGCCGCGAGCGGGTGGCGTTTGAGCACCGCCTTCGACTCGATGAAATAGACGAAGCCGTCCTCGAGCGGCTGCTCGGGGGAAAGCCGTTCGATGTCGCGCAGGCCGGCGATCTCGAGGTCGGAGTCGCCTTTGATCTCGGCGCCCAGCAAATTGCCCAGTTCTTTGAGAGTGATGCGTCCATTTTGCCAGTTATCGAAAGGAAATAAAAGCGCGTCGCGGCCGTCGCAAGGATGTGACCCGTCCGTCGTGGCCGCCGCGCCTCGCCCGCGCTATCCTGGTGGCATGAAAATGATCGAGCGCTCCCTCGAGATTCCCGCGGACGGGGTGCGGCTCCACGGCGACCTCGCGATGCCGGAGGGCGCGCGCGGACTCGTGATCTTCGCGCACGGCAGCGGCAGCAGCCGGTTCAGCCGCCGCAACCGTCTCGTGGCCTCGCGTCTGCGGGAAGCGGGCGTGGCCACCTTGCTCATGGATCTGCTGACCGAGGCGGAGGAGCACGCGGACCTCGAGACGGCGGAGTTCCGCTTCGACATCGGACTGCTCGCCGACCGGCTCAAGGCGGCGGCGAAGCTCCTGCGAACGACGCCGGAGACGAGCGGCCTTAAGATCGGGCTATTCGGGGCCTCCACCGGCGCGGCGGCCGCGCTGGTCGCCGCGGCGGAGCTGCCCTGGATAGAGGCCGTCGTTTCTCGGGGCGGACGCCCGGATCTCGCCGGCGATTCGCTGCGTCGCGTCCGCGCGCCGACTTTGCTGATCGTGGGGGGCGACGACGATCCGCGCGTGCTCCGCTGGAACCGCGAAGCGCTGGATGCGCTGGGCGAGCGCAAAGAGCTCTTGCTGCTGCCTGGCGCCGGCCACTTATTCGAAGAGCCCGGCCAGCTCGAGACAGTTGCCGAGGCCGCCGGACGGTGGTTCCGAGATCATCTCTGCGGAAAGATCGCTGCGGTTCGTCGCCGGACGGCCTAAATGGAAAAGCCGGGAACTCAGAGCGCTCTGAATTCCCGGCATTTTGCTTGTAAATTGTACTTATTTTACAAGTAGAAGATAAAGATGGGGTGACCGAGGGGACTTGAACCCCCGACCTCAGCGTTCACAGCGCTGCGCTCTAACCAGCTGAGCTACGGCCACCAGCGGACGGCATTATACCACGAATCCGCCGTTCTCCCACCTAGGCCCTTAGACCCAGAAAGGCCCAGGACCCCCGCCCCATGTCGGTCCAGCACGCCACCGCTATACTTTAGACATGAAGAGAAACATGACGATGACGAGCTGGACCGTCCTCACCATCGCGTTGGCCGCTCTTCTGTGCACCCCTCCGGCGAACGCGGCGAAGACCAAGAAGGCCGTCAAATCCAAGGCCAACCCCGAGGCCCAGCGCCTGATGTCCGCCGGCCTCGCGAACCTGGAGAGCGGCGAGACCTCCGCGGCGATCTCGACCTTCATCAAGGCCGCCCGCAAGGAAGGCTCGGTGTCCACCTACTTCCTCCTCGGCTGGGCTCACTACCAGCGCGGATTCAAGAAAGGCTCGACCGAGTCCGCGGACCGCGACGACGCCCAGTCCGCGATCGACGCCTACGCGATGGCCCTGAGCCTCGACCCCTCGCTCAAGGAGCTGCCCGATGCCTCCCGCTTGTACTTCTCGATGGCCCTGTGCTACGAGGCCGTGCAGTCCTACGACAAGGCACTCGACGCGTACAAGATGGCCTTTCGCGCCGCGCCGAACAAGGCCCTGATCCCGATGAACGCCGCCCGCCTGCGCCTGAAGATGGGCGACACGCCCAAGGCGGTCTCCAACATCGAGCTGGCCATGACCAAGGCCATGAATAACGGCCAGGGCAAGGCCTTGCGCGACGCCGTCCGCCGCGACCCCGCTTTCGCCCCGCTGATCGCCAACGGCTCATCCCGCAAGGCGCTCGGCATCGGCTCCGACGAGGACGGCGAGATGGTCGCCGACCTCGGCATCCGCGGCGAAGAGATGCGCGACTCCGTCCGCGACACCGCGCCGAAGCCGGCCGCCCCGGCCCAGGACGCCGAGGTCCTCGAGAAGATCGCCCAGGGCAACATCGAGTTCAAGTTCCGCCGCTACAACTCCGCGGTCTCCTTCTTCAACGAAGCCCTGGCGCTCGACCAGGAGCGCATGACCCTCGGCGCGCCCCAGACCGCGGGCGTTTATGAAAAAATCGGGACGTCCTACAACAAGCTGGGCCAATCCGAGGTCGCCATCCGCTCCCTGCAGAAGGCCCTGCAGCAGAACCCCATGAACCCGTCGGCGCACTACCAGATCGCGATCGCCTACGCGATGTCCGGCAAGACCTCCGTCGCGCTGCACGCCTTGAAGGAGTCCTTCAAGTCCTGCGCCGGCCCCAACGACCTGCGCCGCTTCGTGATGCAGTCCAAGACCGACACCGAGTTCGAGGCGGTGCGCGATCTCCCGGACTTCCGCTCCGTTGTCTCTCAGTACGCCGACCGCGTCGCCCTGCGCTAAGATCAAGGAGGGGACCATGTCCCTGGCTTGCCTCATGCTGCTCGCGGCCTTTCCGGCCTTCGCCGGAGAACTAGATGGCGCGTTCGCCTCCGCCTCCGCAACCGTCGAGAAGGCGCGGGGTGCCTGGTTTCGCAAGGTCGTAGGCCCGAGCGGCTTCGCGTTCGACGGCCTCGAGGCCTGGGGCGTCCTGCCCCGGCCCGTTTTCGATCCCGCCCGCGCGCATCAAGCCTCGCCCGGAGAGGAGCCCTACAAGTCGGGCCCGCTCGACCGGCCCGACGTCTACCTGGGGCTGCGCGCCGACGGCGCGGAGGTGGACGCGGGACTCATCTGGGACCACGTATACGATCGCGCCGGGCGGGACACCGGGGAATTCGCCTACCGCGTGTACTGGCGCACGAGCAAGGGCGGCTGGAAAAATCCGGAGGTCGGCGCGGAGGACAACCTCTACCTGCGCCCCGGCGACCGCTTCGCGCTGACCTTGCGCGCGCTCCCGGACGGAACCGCTCGCCTCTCCGTGCGCCGCGCCGGCGCGCACGGCGCCGCGGCCGGCTACTCCTTTCCCGTCCCCGGCCTGCTCGCGGGCGACGGCTCGCTCAAGCCTCTTTCCTTTAAGAGAGTTCACTCTATCGATCAATTCCGCCTTGAGGCCGGAATGCGCCGCGGCAACGAAGGCCGCCCGGCGATCGCCACGAGCACGCGGCTGAGCGGCGGGCGCTGGGAAGGCGTGCATCTCTTGAAGGCCGACGGCTCCCGCCGCGCCCTGTCGGGTCCGCTTGCGACCGTCGCGCGAGGCGTCGACGCCGCCGGCCGCTACGGCGCGGTCTTCCCCGGCGCGGGAGTGGGGGAAGGAGGCGCGGAGGATATGGCGATTCTGCCTCCCCGTTCCTAAATTGCTATAGTGACTCGTGCCTTACTCGAAGCGCGACGCGCCCAACTGCGACTGGTGCCCCTTTAAGAAGAACTGCTTCTACGATCTCCTCGGAACCAAGGAGTCGAAGAAAGCCTGGCGGGAGATTCGTCTCGCCAACCCCTTCAAGCGCGGCGAGGTGATCTTCCACGAAGGCGCCATGCCGCAGGGCGTCTATGTCGTCTGCACCGGCAAGGTCAAGGTGTACAAATCGAGCCGCACCGGCCAGCAGCTCACCACGCGCGTCGAGTCTCCGGGCGACCTGCTGGGCCACGTGACCCTGCTCGCCGACGAGGGCCCTTACACGGGCACGGGCGAGGCGCTCGAGCCGAGCGTCGTCTCGATGATCGACAAGTCCACCTTCAACAACTTCCTGGCGAAATACCCGCACGCCTCGCAGGCGCTGCTCCAGGCGCTGGCCAAGGACGTGCGCCGCGGCGAGAACAAGGCGCGCGACATCGCCTTCAAGCCCGCGCGCGGCCGCCTGGCCGACACCTTGATCCGCATGATGGTCGCCAAGAAGCCGTACCCGATCGTCGCCGGCATCAAGCGCCGCGACCTCGCCGAGATGGCGGGTCTCACGATCGAGACCACGGTGCGCCTGCTCAAGGACTTCGAGGAGCGCGACGTGCTGCGCAAGAAGGAGAAGGACCTCCTCATCCTGAGCGAGGAGCGCCTGCGCGCTCTTGCCGGTTCTGCGTCTTAAGACTCAGAACATCCCTAGGCCCTCGACCCGGCGCCTCTAGGACCTTTGACCCAGATCAATTGATCCGCATCATGCCCGCGGGTTGTCCATTCTCATCGGAGATTTTTCGGGCGGACGCTATACTGTATGCATGATCAACCTGATTCTGACGCTGTCGCTCTCGGCCGTGAACCCCACCTCCGCCACCCAGACCGCCCAGTTCCGCCCCTGCGTGTGGCCCAACGTTTGCAAGACCGCGCCGGCCCCCGTGACCGTCGCCCAGTTCCGCCCCTGCGTGTGGCCCAACGTCTGCAAGAGCGAAACCGCCGCGCCGGTCGTCGTCGCCCCCGTCGAAGTCGCTCAGTTCACCACCTGCGTGTACCCGCGCAAGTGCGGCAAGAGCGCTTAAGCCTTTAGCCCGGCCCCGTACCGGAGCCGCCCGAAGACCCCGAGCCATCGGGGTCTTCTTCTTTTTATAGAGGCCGTGTTGCGGACCCATGAATGACGGCCATCAAACGGGCGGGTTGACCGTTCTCATCGGCGATTTCATGCGGTAACGCTACACTCGCCCCATGATCAACCTCATCCTATTGACGCTCTCGCTCGCCAACCCCAAGCCCGCCGTGACGGCCCAATTCCGGCCGTGCGTCTGGCCCAACACCTGCAAGTCGGCGCCCGCCCCGGTCGTCGCCCAGTTCACGACCTGCGTCTGGCCCAAGACCTGCGGCAAGCCGGCTTGACGGCGATCAAGTGACGCCGATCAAGTTTCGGCCTTGACCCGCGTCCTCGGGACGCCGTCCCGGCAAGCGCTATCCTGTCTTTAGAAGCAAGGAGGACAAAATTATGATGACTCTGATTCTCGCGACGTTCCTGACGGCGACTCCGGCCCCGGCGACGACCGCCCAGTTCCGCCCGTGCGTGTGGCCTAATACGTGCTCCAGCGTCGTTGCCCCCGTCGTTCAGATCCAGACGTGCGTCTGGCCCAACCGCTGCGCGACGGTCGCGGCGGCGCAGTTCCAGCCGTGCGTGTGGCCGAACAAGTGCGGCTGAGCTGATAGCCCGCCGTTCGCTCCGCGAGCCCCGCCCTCAGGGACGGGGCTTTTCTTAGGTATTAAAGAGCCGGTCGCCGGCGTCGCCGAGGCCCGGAACGATGTAGCCCTTCGCGTTGAGCACGGCGTCCACGACGGCGGTGTACACCGGAACGTCGAGATGGTCCTTGTGAATGCGGGCCACGCCTCGCCGCGAGGAGAGCAAGGTCAGCAGGGCGATGTTCTTCGCGCCGGCGGCCTTCAAAATACGGATCGACTCGGAGGCGGAGCCGCCGGTCGCAAGCATAGGGTCGCACAGCACGACAAAGTGCTCGGCGATGTTCTTCGGCAGGCGAACGTAATACTGAACGGGAAGAAGCGTCTTCTCGTCGCGGTAAAGCCCGATGTGCCCGATCGACGCCTTCGGCGCCAGCTCCAGCAGACCCGGGGTCATGCCCAGGCCCGCGCGCAGAACCGCCACGAAGGTGAGCGGCTGGCCGAGGACGATCGCCGGCGCCGTCTGCAGGGGCGTGCGCACGGTCGTCTTGCGCGTGCGCACCTTCTTAAGCACCTCGCAACCGATGAGCATGGCCACCTCGGCCATCAAGCGCCGGAAATCCTCGGGCTTGGTAGCCTTGTCGCGCAGGCGCGCGAGCTTGTCCTGAACGAGCGGATGATCGCTGACGAACAATTTGGGCATGGCGTCTCCTTTAGCGGATCACTTCGAGGACGACGGACTTCGGACGGACGGCTTTGGGGGAGATCTTGAGGGCTTCGCGGTACTCGCGCTCGCCGAGGTCGAGCTTGGTCTCGTCGGCGGCGTGGAGGATCGCGAGCTTCTCGCCTTTCATCACGCGGTCGCCGACCTTCTTAAGAAGCTCGAGGCCCGCGCCGTAGTCGAGCTCTTGCTCCTTGTGGGCGCGGCCCGCGCCGAGAAGGACCGCGGCATGGCCGACCTTGCGCGCGTCGAGGGCCGAGACGAAGCCGGAGCCGGCGGCGCGCACCGCTCGCGACTTCTTCGCCGTGGGGAGGAGGGAGAGATTATCGATCACCTCAACCTTGCCGCCCTGGGCTTTCACGCAGTCGCGGAACAGGCGCAGGCCCGAGCCGTCGGCGATCTTCGAGAGCATGAGCGCGGAGCCCTCGCCCGCGGACTTCGATAGGCCCGCGAGCTTCAGCATCCAGCCGCCAAGCACGAGCAGGCACTCGCGGTAGTCGGAGGCGGTCTCGTCGCCGCGCAGGATTTCGACGGCCTGCCGGACCTCGAGGGCGTTGCCGACGAAGCGCCCGAGCGGCTGCTCCATCGCGGTGAGAACGGCGACGGTCGGCATGCCGAGGCCCTTAGAGGTTTTGACCAAAGCGCGGGCTAGATTGCGCGCGCTCTTCGCGTCGCGAAAAATCGCGCCGGAGCCGACCTTCACGTCGAGCACGAGCGCGTCGAGCTCCTCGGCGGCCTTCTTCGACAGAATGCTCGCCACGATGAGCGGCAGCGCGGGCACGGTCGCCGTCGCGTCGCGCAGGGCGTACAAGGTGCGGTCGGCGGGAGCCAAGGTGCCGGTCTGGCCGAACAGACTGAAGCCGTGCTTGAGGACCTGGGCGCGGATCTCGGGAAGCTCGAGGCGGACGCGGAAGCCCTCGATCGACTCGAGCTTGTCGAGCGTGCCGCCGGTGTGGCCGAGGCCGCGGCCCGACATCATCGGAACCGCGAGGCCGCAGGCCGCGGCGAGGGGGGCGAGCGCGAGGGAAACGCCGTCGCCGACGCCGCCGGTGGAGTGCTTGTCGGCCTTGGGGCGCTTCACGGCGTCGAGGCCGAGCTTTTCGCCCGAGCTCGCCATCGCGCGCGTGAGCTCGACAGTTTCCTTCTCGTCCATGCCGCGGCACAGGACGGCCATGAGCCAGGCGGACAGCTGATAATCGGGAACGAGGCCCTTCGCGGCGGCGCGGGCGACGAAGTCGAGCTCGCCGGGAGTGTGCCGGCCCCCGTCGCGCTTTTTGGCGATGAGGTCGCGGAAGAGCACTAGAGCGCCTTGATCAGGTCGGAGAGGACGCCGCGCAGGTCGTCGGAAACGCGGGCGCCGAGGGCCAGCACGTCGCCGTGGTTCTGGATCGCGCCGGGCAGGCCGGCGGCCATGTTCGAGGTCCACACGAGACCGGCCGTGGTGAGGCCCATCTGCCGCGCGGGAACCACCTCGGGCACAACCGACATGCCGACGACGTCGCCGCCGAGGGCTCGGAAGGCGCGAATCTCGGCGGGCGTCTCGTACGAGGGGCCGCCGACCGCCACATAGACGCCGGAATGCGCGGGCACCTTGCGCTTCTTGCAGATCGCGAGAATCGCCTTGCTCAGGCGGGGGTCGTAGGCCTGGGTCATGTCGGGGAACATCGTCCCGAACTCTTCCTCGTGAAACGCCCGGAGCGGATTGCGGCCCATCAGATTGATGTGGTCGGTGAGCACGGTGAAGTGTCCGGGCTTGACCTTCTCGCGCATCGAGCCGACGGCGGCGGTGACGATCATGGTTTTGAGGCCCATGTACTCGAGAGCGCGCACCGGCAGGGCGATCGACTCCATCGCATGGCCCTCGTAATAGTGGAAGCGGCCCTGCATGACGGCGACTGAACGCCCGGCCGAGCGACCGAGGATGAGCTTGCCCTCGTGGCCGGGGACCGTGGTGCGGGGGAAGCCGGGGATGTCCCGGTAAGGGATCATGACGGACTTCTCGAGAGGGGGAACGGCCTTGGCGAGGCCCGAGCCGAGCACGAAGCCGACGTCGGGGGTGAAGCCGGGGGCTCGCTTCTTGATGAACGCCGCCGCCTTGCGGATCGCGCCGATATAGAGATTGATCTTCATGATATGCGATTCTACCACATGGAACATATCCGTCCAACGGGGGTCGCATTTCCATGACCAAGCTCATCGCGCTGTCCGCCGCCCTGTCTCTCATC
>Ga0209824_10000177_pt1 | contig 44190 bp, 37 predicted proteins | sample VDWuncwatermetaG_FD_184124 | JGI IMG/M metagenome (GOLD analysis project Ga0209824, IMG submission 184124) | Wastewater microbial communities from Netherlands to study Microbial Dark Matter (Phase II) - VDW unchlorinated drinking water (SPAdes)... ...
CTCCCAGCCTCCCCTTATCAGGGGAGGTGACGATATTCCAGTGTTCGGCATCAGCCCCTCCCCTGATAAGGGGAGGCTGGGAGGGGTTCGCACACTGCATCGCACCCTGCACGAGCATCTCAAACAAAGCGTCGATGTCGAACGCATCACCACGCGCATCGCCTTAAAATCTGCTAGACCGCGTGATCTTTCTGGCTTGCGCGACACGCTCGCGCAATTGCCTGCGCTGCACAGCGCGTTACTTTCACTCCGCATTCCACCCCCTCTCCCTACTAGGGACAGCCCACTGCCCCCTCTCCCTGCAAGGGAGAGGGCTGGGGAGAGGGTTGAAATAAACATTCAGGAAATGCCGACCCTGCTGCAAACTCTATCCAAAGCATTGCAAACAGATACACAACTCCTCGCACTTTTACAGCGCACCTTAAAAGCCGAACCCGCCAGCGTATTGCGCGAAGGCAGCGTAATCGCGGATGGCTTTGATGCTGAATTAGATGAGCTGCGCGGCATTCAAAATAATTGTGGCGAATTTTTGTTAGCACTGGAAAAGCGCGAACGTGAACGCACCGGCATCAGTACGCTGAAGGTTGAATACAACCGTGTGCATGGTTTTTATATTGAAGTATCCGCAGCACAAGCAACCAAAGTGCCGGACGATTATCGCCGTCGCCAAACGCTGAAAAATGCCGAGCGTTACATCACGCCAGAACTTAAAACGTTTGAGGACAAAGCGCTGTCTGCAAATGATCGGGCTCTGGCACGCGAGAAATTTTTATACGAGCAATTGCTCGAACAACTCACCCCATACCTCGCACACTTGCAGCAAATTGCCGCGGCCATCGCCGAGCTGGATGTGCTCGCCACCTTCGCCGAACGCGCTGCTACACTCAACCTTAGCGCACCGACATTTAGCGCAGAACCTATTTTACACATTAACCAAGGGCGGCATCCGGTGGTCGAGGCGCAGGTAGACAACTTTATCGCCAACGATACCGACCTGCACGACACGCGCAAAATGTTGCTGATCACCGGCCCCAACATGGGCGGTAAATCGACTTATATGCGGCAGGTGGCGCTGATCACTTTGTTGGCACACTGCGGCAGTTTTGTGCCTGCTGAAAAAGCAGTGATCGGCGAAATTGATCAGATTTTTACTCGCATCGGCGCGTCGGACGATTTGGCCAGTGGTCGTTCAACTTTTATGGTGGAGATGACGGAAGCGGCCAATATTTTGCACAACGCCAGCGAAAAAAGTTTGGTGCTGGTCGATGAAATCGGGCGCGGCACGTCCACTTTCGACGGTCTCGCGCTGGCTTACGCGATTGCTCGGCATCTGCTCGAAAAAAATTGCAGCTACACTTTATTCGCCACGCATTATTTTGAACTCACCCGTTTAAATGAAGAATACCAGCAACTGGTTAACGTCCACCTCGCCGCCATCGAACACAAGCACAGCATTGTTTTTTTGCACAGCGTCAACGAAGGTGCAGCCAGCCAGAGCTACGGCTTGCAAGTCGCAGCGTTAGCGGGTGTACCGCATGAAGTGATCCGCAATGCAAAAAAGCAATTGGCAAAATTAGAGCAGCAAAGTGCCGCACAACATCCGCAGGGAGATTTATTTTCTGCTATGAAAAATTTACCTGAAATGGCCGAACCGGAAGACCATCCGGTGCTGAAGTTGCTACAAGCAATACAGCCCGATGAAATGAGCCCAAAGGACGCGCTGGAAAAATTGTATCAATTGAAGAAGCTGCTTTAATTGCAATTCTAATTTATTGAGCTATCCATCTTGCTCCCTCACCCTCGCTACGCTCTCCCTCTCCCGGAGGGAGAGGGATGTAATGCTCGCCGACGGAAACAAAATTGAGGGCGTGATAAATTTAAAATGGAATAAGACAGTATTGGGCTACTTTCCCGTAGCAGCAATCCCAGAGATTTTGCCCAGCACCTCGCTCAACTCTTTGATCTTGGCCTCTAGCACCACCTGACCTTTGACTTTTTCTTCCAGCGCGGCCACTTTGGCTTGCTCTTGCTTAAGGCTTTCGCGCAGTTGCTCGATCGTATTTAGATGCCCCTGCACCACAACTTTCATCTCCTCCAGTTGCGCGCCTTTTTTCACCAAGTCTAATGCTTTTTCCTGCGCTTCTGTCAAATTACTCGATACAGCACCGCTAATCGCGCTACCAGGAAAGGCGGAAGTTTTTACAGTTTTATCGTTCATGGGGTTAAGGTATTCCAATTCTAGTTAGAAGGGAGAACAAGGCGGCAAGCCCAAAAAACTTGTGGTCGGGCACCCGAATGAGGCGACGGTGCGTGGTTGTTGACGATTTATCGGCTTTACAACCACGGCCTACCCCTTGCGGGTGAAGATAGTACATTTTAGTACAGCTAGGAGATGAAGACGATGCCAACATAGTTATCGTTTCTAACTAGATTTGGAATTGGTGAATTACGACACGCATCGCAATACCTCGCATTGTAATCGGTACACATTGCTACACCACTGCACGCACTTCTTGCGCGATTGTTTCGGCCCAGTGACGCACTTTTGCTTGGTCTTCGCCTTCCACCATCACGCGCAAAAGTGGCTCGGTACCTGATGCGCGCAGCAGTACGCGGCCATTTCCGGCCAGTGCTTGCTCAGCAGTAGCAACCATTTTTTGCACACGGGGTTGGGTTAAATAACTGGCTGCTTTGGCAACCCGCACATTCACCAACACTTGCGGATATAAAGTTAAATCAGCCACCGCTTGCTCCAAGGTTTGCGCGTTGGTGCGCAGCGCGTGCAGTACTTGTAGGGCTGAAACGATGCCGTCGCCTGTGGTGTGCCTGTCCAAACAAATAATATGGCCGGAATTTTCGCCGCCCAGTTGCCACTCTTTTTGTTGCAGCATTTCCATTACATAACGGTCACCCACTTTGGCGCGTGCAAATGGAATATTCAGGCGTTGCATGGCGTGTTCAAAAGCCAAGTTGGTCATTAACGTACCGACCACGCCGCCCTTGAGTATGCCTTGCTGTTGGCGATGGCGAGCGATAATGTATAGCAGCTGGTCACCGTCATACATACGCCCATCGGCACCCACCATAACCAACCTATCCGCATCACCATCAAGGGCAATGCCTAAATCAGCACGATGTTCGATCACCGCTTTTTTTAGATTTTTGGGAGCGGTTGCGCCGTAGCCATCGTTGATATTTTTTCCATCTGGCTGCACACCAATGGCAATGACATCTGCACCTAGCTCGTGAAAAACATGCCGCGCAATGTGGTAGGCCGCACCATGCGCGCAATCCACAACCAACTTCAGTCCGCGTAAATCAAGCTCGTAAGGAAAACTGCTTTTGCAAAATTCAATATATCGCCCCGCCGCATCATCCAACCGTTTTGCACGCCCCAGTTGCGCCGAGGGCATGGTAATAATAGGCAACTCTAAACCGGCTTCGATAGCGAGTTCTGTTTCGTCGGGGAGCTTGTTTCCTAGGCTGGAGAAAAATTTAATGCCGTTATCTTCAAACGGATTATGCGAGGCAGAAATAACGACCCCTGCTTGCAAACGCAATGCGCGCGTAAGATAGGCAACGGCGGGGGTGGGCATGGGACCCGCCAAATATACGTCCACCCCTGCGGCGATCAAACCCGCTTGCAGGGCTGATTCCAGCAGATAACCGGATATGCGCGTATCCTTGCCAATCAACACTGCGGGGCGTTCGTTTTGCGCTAAATTCCCGTCGGCGGCGATTAAAACTTTTCCCGCAGAATAGCCAAGGTGCATCACGAATTCTGGGGTGATGGGATGCTCCCCCACTTTGCCGCGCACGCCATCTGTTCCAAAATATTTTCTGCTCACTTTTGCTCCATTCTTCCGTAATAACAAAAAATATATTTGTTACTTTTTGCTACGCCAGAAATCGATCAAGGGATGCAGCGCAAGAGAAATTTTGGAGAGGAAGCGCAGTTTACATACAGTCTATCCCTTTGTGATCCCGCATTCCGAGCCGAAATTTAACACTGCCAAAATATAACCCTATAGCTCGCCCTTTAACGATTAGATGGCGTAGCAAGAACTGCTTGCCAAACTTTTAATGCATCCCGCGTCGCTTGCACATCATGCACACGCACAATGTTAGCACCGCGCTGCACAGCCAGCAACGCCGCTGCAACGCTGGCATAAACGCGGCTGCCCACATCTTGCCCAGTGATTGCGCCCAACATGGCTTTACGAGACAAACCCACCAGCAACGGCACACCCAGTCCAGCAAAAGCCGTGAGCTGCTGTAACAATGCTAAATTATGCTCTAGCGTTTTGCCAAAGCCAAAGCCGGGATCAATGATGATGCGTGATTGAGCAATGCCCGCCGCTTGTATCGCCGCCATGCGTTCGCGCAAAAACTGCTGTACCTCTGCCACCACATCTTGATATTCGGCTTGCTGTTGCATAGTCTGCGGGTTACCTCGTTTATGCATCAAGCACACCGCCACCTCGCTGGCCGCCACAATCGCCAATGCCTCTGGCTGTTGTAGCGCGTTAATATCATTCACCATGCTCACGCCCGCCGCGATGGTAGCGCGCATGACCGCTGGCTTACTGGTATCAATGGAAAGGGGGATGGGCGCGTCGCGTAGTGCTTCAATGAGCGGCATGACACGGTCTAGCTCCTCTTGTTCACTGATCGCTACTGCACCTGGGCGAGTCGATTCACCACCAATATCTAAAATATCTGCCCCTGCTTGCATGAGCAGGTGCGCGTAAGCGAGGGCTGCATTTTGTTTTAAATATTGCCCACCATCAGAAAATGAATCGGGCGTGATATTCACAATGCCCATTATGCGTGGCGTTGAAATATCCAAATTAAATGTGCCACAGCGCAAAAACATAGGGGGAGAATAGCTAAAAAAATTACTGTGGAAACGAGCTAAATAAAAAAGGGGAGCGCGAGGCCCCCCCATTTTTTACCGCATCAATTACGCACCCGCAGCAGGCTGTGTCGGTGCACGCGCTGTAGGGGCAGGCGTGGCATCTTGCGGCGGCTTGGGCTGCTGGCTGGCTGTACTACTGGGCTTGGGTGGCCGTGGTGGCTTGCCCGCCATAATGTCGTCCAACTGCTCGGCATCCAGTGTTTCCCATTCCAACAATGCCTTAGCCATAATTTCCACTTTGTCACGATTATCTTCAATCAGCTTGCGCGCCAAAGCGTATTGCTGATCGATGATGCGGCGGATTTCTTCATCCACTTTTTGCATGGTCGCTTCTGAAACATTTTTGTGCGTGGTAACCGAGCGACCAAGAAACACCTCGCCCTCGTTTTCACCGTACACCATAATGCCCAGTGCATCTGACATACCCCATTGCGTGACCATGCGCCGCGCCATATCGGTGGCACGCTCAAAGTCGTTAGAAGCACCTGTCGTCATTTGATGCATGAAAATTTCTTCTGCGATACGCCCGCCAAACAGCACCGCGATGGTATCCAGAATGCGTTCTTTATCCATGCTGTAACGATCTTCCGTGGGCAACTGCAAGGTTAAGCCCAGTGCGCGGCCACGCGGAATAATAGTAACTTTATGCACCGGATCAGTCTTGGGTAACATCTTCGCCACCACAACGTGACCAGATTCATGATAGGCCGTATTGCGCCGCTCTTCTTCTGGCATGACCACGGTGCGCCGCTCCGAGCCCATCATGATTTTTTCTTTCGCGCCTTCAAAGTCTTCCATTTCAACGAAACGTTTATTTTTACGCGCCGCAAATAAAGCAGCCTCGTTCACCAAGTTCGCTAAATCTGCACCCGACATGCCGGGCGTACCACGTGCTAAAACTTCGGCTTTAACATCCGGTGCAATCGGCACTTTGCGCATATGCACCAACAATATTTGCTCGCGCCCGCGTATGTCCGGCAAAGGCACAACCACCTGACGATCAAAGCGACCGGGGCGCAACAAAGCCGAGTCCAACACATCCGGGCGGTTAGTTGCGGCGATGACAATAATCCCGCTGGCACCTTCAAAACCGTCCATCTCCACCAATAGCGCGTTCAAGGTTTGCTCGCGCTCATCATTGCCGCCACCCAAACCTGCGCCGCGTTGTCTGCCCACCGCGTCAATCTCGTCGATGAATACGATGCATGGAGCTTGTTTCTTAGCCTGCTCAAACATATCGCGCACACGCGCCGCGCCCACGCCCACAAACATCTCTACAAAGTCTGAGCCAGATATAGAAAAGAATGGTACTTTGGCTTCGCCCGCAATGGCTTTGGCCAGCAATGTTTTACCGGTGCCTGGGCTGCCCAATAACAGCACGCCGCGTGGCACACGTCCACCCAGATTTTGAAATTTGGTCGGGTCGCGCAAGAAGTCAACAATTTCGGAAACCTCTTGCTTGGCTTCATCGCAGCCCGCCACGTCAGCGAAGGTCACGCGTTCTTTGGTTTCATCCAATAATTTAGCTTTGCTTTTACCGAAAGAAAACAAGCCCCCGCCTTTGCTGCCACCCTGCATCTGGCGCATGAAAAACACCCACACGCCAATAAGCAGCAGCATAGGGAACCAAGACACAAATAAATTCATCAGTAACGAAGGCTCTTCTTCTGGCTTGACTTCGACTTTGACCCCGTCTTGGATCAGATCAGAAACCATCCACAAGTCCTGTGGCGCATACGAAATAATGCGCTTGCCATCGCTACCTACGGCCTTGAGCGTGCGCCCTTCGATGGTCACCTTAGCAATGTTGCCCGCCTTGGCTTCTTCCATAAATTGCGAATAATCCATCTGCACCTGCGTCCCGGGTTGCTGACGCGCGCTAAATTGATTAAACACGGTCATCAACACTAAAGCGACAACCAGCCAAATTCCGACACTTCTAAATAAATTATTCATTACACTCCTTTGCGGGGATTACCCAATGACCGTTCTGCTTTTCATTAAACACCGTATAAGATGATTACTCAATAGCCTTAACGTTTTTCTGTGCCTAATCCTACCGTTTTTCTAACCCTAAAAGATACAGCTCGCTGCTACGATCCCTTGACGCATCGGGCTTACGTGTCACCACGCGAGAAAAATGTTGCCGCATCAACTTCAAATAATCCTCAAACCCCACACCCTGGAAAACTTTAACCAAAAATGCGCCACCTGGCTGCAATTGTTGCTGCGCTAAATCCAATGCCAACTCTGCTAAATACATCACGCTGGCTTGATCAGTTATGGCGATACCCGTTATGTTGGGTGCCATATCGGAAATTACAAGTCTGACCTGCTTCCCTTGCAATTGTTCCTGCAACTTTATCAATACACTCGCTTCACGGAAATCCCCTTGAATAAAATCCACACCTGGGATGGGGGCTAAGGGCAAAATATCCAACGCGATCACTTTACCTGTTGCCCCTGCTCTAGCAGCCCCTATCTGGGTTGCGCCAACTTTGGCAGCGGCCACTTGCGACCAACCCCCTGGTGTTGCCCCCAAATCAATCACCACCATACCCGGCTTGAGCAGATGATCGCGCGCATCAATCTCCAACAATTTATACGCCGCTCGTGATCGATACCCTTCCCTCTGTGCGCGCTGCACGTAGGGGTCGTTGATATGCTCTTGCATCCATTGCTTGCTGGTTTTAGAAGGTTTCACTGATTGCTAACTATGATTTTCAAAGCGGAGATACATCGTTTCAGGCCGCATATTGTAGGCGATAACGGGCGGCTCACAAAACAGCTTGCATCTGCGCTTCCCGTGTTGCAAAAAATTTACATCTTTACAAAGTCCCTTTGCGCTTTTAGCTGTACCCATTAGGAATGGTATGATTCCCCACCCTTATCTTATGCCTGCTTTAAAAATGTCGCTTTTTGTAAACTCACCCACTACTGAAAATATCTTTTTTCCCTGCGTCCGTTATCGCTATGCTGGATTTGTTGAAATTAGATTTCTTGGGGTGCTTGTCGCATGAGCCTGTTACGCGCCCTCGCCACCATCAGCAGCATGACGTTGCTCTCGCGCATTTTGGGGTTTGTGCGCGATGTATTAATCGCACGGATTTTTGGCGCGGGCATGGCGACCGATGCATTTTTTGTAGCCTTTCGCATCCCTAATTTACTGCGGCGTTTGTTTGCCGAAGGTGCCTTTGCACAAGCTTTTGTGCCAATTTTGTCGGAATATAAAAACAAACGTACAGCAGAAGAAACACGCGCTTTAGTCGATCATGTCGCGACTTTGCTCGCGATCGCGTTGTTCATCGTGACGCTGATCGGGGTGTTGGCCGCACCGTGGATTATTTACATCAGCGCGCCAGGATTTAACGCCTCACCGGACAAATTCGCGCTCACAGTAGATTTACTTCGCATCACTTTCCCCTACATTTTCTTTATTTCGTTGGTATCGCTGGCGGGCGGCATACTCAATACTTACGGCAAATTTTCCGTGCCCGCGTTCACTCCGGTGCTACTTAACTTAGCGTTTATTGGCTGTGCCTTATGGCTGGTGCCGTATGTCAATCCGCCCGTATTAGCCTTAGCTTGGGCCGTGCTTATTGGCGGAATTTTGCAGCTTGCATTGCAAATCCCTTTTTTGCTCAGGCTCAAATTACTACCACGCCCGCGCTTAAAATTAGATGACCCCGGCGTATGGCGCGTGCTCAAACAAATGGGACCAGCGGTATTCGGCGTGTCTATCGGCCAAATTAGCTTGCTCATCAACACCATCTTCGCTTCATTTTTAATTACCGGTAGCGTGTCCTGGCTGTATTACGCAGATCGCTTAATGGAATTTCCGGCGGGATTGCTGGGCGTAGCACTGGGCACAATTTTATTACCGTCGCTGTCCAAATATCATTCAGAAAATAGCACTGATGAATACTCGCGATTACTGGATTGGGGCTTACGCTTAACCGTGCTACTCACCCTACCCGCCGCGCTGGCATTGGCAATGCTGGCTACACCTTTAATTGCCACTTTGTTTTATCACGGCCAATTTTCTCCCAACGATGTGTGGATGACGCGCCAAGCCTTGGTTGCATACAGTGTGGGTTTGTTGGGATTGATTTTAGTGAAAGTCTTAGCACCCGGATTTTATGCGCGGCAAAATATCAAAACCCCAGTAAAAATCGCGCTGGCGGTACTGGTATTCACGCAATTACTCAATCTCGTTTTAATTGAGCCGCTGCGCCACACTGGACTGGCATTATCAATCAGCCTCGGTGCGTGCCTAAATGCGGGCTTGCTTTATTACCAACTGCGCCGCCACAAAATCTATACGCCGCAAGCTGGCTGGTTGATTTTTTTCGGCAAACTTTTGGTCGCATTAGGGGTCATGGGCGCGGTACTGTATTTCGCCGCAGGCAAAGATACCGCTTGGTTACAAGCCTCCACAATGGAACGCGTGCTGCATTTAAGCGGCCTAGTGGTCGCGGGCGCGGCCAGTTATTTCATCGCGCTCGCTTTGCTGGGGTTTAGATTAAAAGATTTTTCACGGCGCGGTGCTTGAGGGCACCTCTAAAAATTCAAATTGCTAAGCCAGACAAGGCGCAAATAAAAAATTTCGACGACGCATATGTTTGATATGTTAGAAGTAATTTTTTATGAGCAACACAGTATGGCGACGGAGGTTGGATTTTTAGAGATGCCCTTGATAGCCTTGCTTACCCATGAGGCTTGATAGCCTTGCATTTCAAAATCAAACTCGCACAATATAAATCCTATTTCACAGGACCTATCTCCCGTGCTGAATTCCCTCAACCAATCGCTGCAAAAATGGATGTTTCGCCCTACACTTGAGCATGGCACCGTCACGCTCACACAACGACGCATCTTTATTTTGCCCACGTGGCGTGGCGTAGGTTTCGCATTTTTACTGTTGCTGATGTTGGTGGGGGACATTAATTACAACCTGAGTTTAGGGTACGTGCTGACTTTTTTGCTCTCCTCCATGGCGGTAATGTCCATGCTGCACGCCTTTCGCAACATGGCGCAACTGCAAGTGCAGGCGGGATATTGCGAACCTGTCTTTGCTGGAGAAACCGCGCAATTTGTTTTTTATTTTCACAACCACAATAATTTACCGCGCTATCAACTAACCTTAAAAAATATTCCTCCCAAAAAAAACACGCCTAGCAATAAAAAATATTCACTCAGCGAAACAACTTTTGACGTAGCCGCACAACAAAACTTAGCCGTTCACCTCGCGCTCCCCACCACTACTCGCGGTTGGCTGAGCAGCGGCAAGCTGACACTTTATACCGAATTTCCGCTCGGGCTTTTTCATGCTTGGTCATACTTACATTTTGATACGCAATGTTTGGTATACCCCGCACCTGCCGCGCCTCTGCCCTTGCCCGTGCAACTCGACAAAGATGGGCAAGGCACGCTGCAAACAAAAGGTGATGAAGATTTCGCTGGCGTGCGCGGCTACGTGACAGGCGATGCCTTGACCCACATCGCATGGAAAGCGTTAGCGCGAGAACAAGGCCTGCAAGTGAAACAATTTAGCGACCAAGCGGGGCAGCAAATTTGGTTGGATTGGCATCAACTTTCCTACCTCTCTTCAGAGGTAAAGTTGGCCGTTTTGACGCGCTGGGTGCTGACTGCTGACAGCCAAAAAGTACACTACGGATTGCGCTTACCCAGTTTTGAAAGTTTCCCCGACGTTGAAATCCCCCCCAGCCAAGGTAGCGCACATCGCGCCAAATGCTTAAAAGCATTGGCCTTATTCGGCTTACCGCAACAACAGGGGGAGCGATCATGAACACAATCGCATCTAAAAACACTCTATTAAAAACACCCCCAAAAAACTTGTTCTCAAACAAATTATCACCGGAAAACTTGCCAAAAGAAAACTTGCCGCAGGCTTTGATATACGGCTTGCTCGCCTGCGTTTTTTTAGTGAGCGTACCGCATACCGAGCACTTACCATTGTGGGTGAGCGCGCTGGCTGCCACGCTGTTGGCTTGGCGCACTTATCTGGCCTATTTCAAATTAGCGTTGCCCAAACGCTGGCTGCTGATATTGATTGTGCTGAGCTGTGTGGCCGGCATATTGCTTACTTTTCGCACACTCTTTGGGCGCGATGTAAGCGTCACGTTGTTAATTTTACTCACCACCCTCAAGCTGCTAGAACTACGCACTGCGCGCGATGTCACGGTGACGATTTACCTAGCCTGTTTCATCATCATCACCAATTTTTTCTATTCGCAAAGTTTGCTCACCGCGCTGTTTATGCTGCTCACCTTAGCGGTCATCGTCACCACTTGGCTCCATCTGCAGACCGGCAACCTTGCCCTATACCCCAGGCTGCGTATGGCTTTAATACTTTTGGCACAAACCATTCCGCTGACTTTAATTTTATTCGTGTTATTCCCCCGCGTACCTGGGCCGCTGTGGGGATTACCGCAAGATGCCCATCACACCAGCGGTCTCGACGACACCATGTCGCCGGGCAGCTTGAGCCGCTTGTCATTATCTGAAGCCGTCGCGTTTCGCGCCCACTTTAACAACGCTCCACCGCTGCGCGAAGAAATGTATTGGCGCGGCCCGGTGCTGTGGCAATTCGACGGTAGAAACTGGACCGCAGGCACGCCCACTCTCAACAAGCCGGCAGCATTGGACACCCTAAAAAGTGGCGTGGACTACACCATCACGCTTGAGCCACATAATAAAAAATGGCTGTTCGCGTTGGAAATGCCGACGCAACTTTCCATTCCCGCACGCTTGACGGACGACTTCCAACTATTCGTGCCAACCAACATCATCAACCGTCTGCGCTATACCGCTCAATCTCATCTCGGCTTTCGCGCCAACGCTGAAGAAACTGCGCAACAATTACAACGCGCCTTAATCCTGCCAAATAATCTCAACCCACGCGCCCGCGAATTGGCTACTGAATGGCGCACCACGTTAAATAACCACGAAACGATCATGCGTGCCGCACTCACTTATTACAACCGCGAAAAATTTGAATACACGCTCGAACCCCCTCCCCTGCTAGGCCTACACACCGTCGATGATTTTATATTTGAAACACGGCGCGGATTTTGTGAACACTATGCGTCTAGCTTCGTCTTTTTAATGCGCGCTGCGGGCATTCCCGCGCGGGTAGTCACCGGCTATCAGGGCGCGGAATTTAACGCGCTGGGCAACTACTACATCGTGCGCCAATCGGACGCGCACGCTTGGGCAGAAGTTTGGATAGCAGGGCGCGGCTGGCTACGCATCGACCCCACTGCTGCTGTTTCCATCTCGCGCGTGCAAAATGGCCTCGCGGCATCGCAACCAGACAGTGACATCTTGCCCTTCATGGCGCGTACGCAATCGCCTCTCCTACGCAATCTGCGCTTAAATTTAGATACATTAACCAACAATTGGAACCAGTGGGTGCTGGGCTATAACACTGAACAGCAGTTCGCCTTTCTCACGCGACTCGGAATGCAAGCCATCACTTGGCAAAACATGGTCATCGGCATGATGATTATGCTGAGCGTGTTGATTGGGATTTTCGCGCTGCTCATGCTGCGCCACTTAAAAGGCCGCAGTGTCGATGCGGCACAACGCCTATATCTTAAATTTTGTCGCAAGCTCGGCAAAATCGGCCTCGTGCGCGCCGAGCACGAAGGCGCGCACGACTTCGCCAAACGCGCTGTACAAGCCAGTCCGAAACTGGCCTCTCGCATTACTTATATCACCGATCTATATCTTGCTGTGCGCTATGGCGGCAAGGCAAGTGCCGAAGCATTAAGTGCCTTGCGCCGTGCGGTGGCAGCATTCAAGTTATAATCTCACCTAATCACCAAAATCAGCCCGCAACAACTATGCAAATTACCCGAAGATTAGAATTTGATGCAGGTCACCGCATCCCTTCCCACGCCAGCCAGTGCCGCCATTTACACGGCCATCGTTATGCAATCGAAATCACTCTCACCGGAGAAATTATTACGGTCGAGGGCGTGTCCGAGCAGGGCATGGTGATGGATTACTCCGAAGTAAAACGCATCGCCAAAGAACAATTGGTTGATGCATGGGATCACGCTTTTTTGGTATATCGCGGCGACAATGTGGTGTTGCAGTTTTTAAACGCGCTGCCCGACCATAAAACCGTGGTGCTGGATGTGCCGCCCACCGCTGAAAATCTCGCCATGATCGCGTTCAACCTACTCAATGATGCATATCACAGCAACTACGGCAACCATCTACAATTGCAGCGCGTGCGGCTGTACGAAACCCCCAATAATTGGGCGGATTGCATTCGGCAATTGGGTTGATTGCTGGAGCAATATACAATACGCAATTATTTTTAGCGGGCTAATATTGCCCAAACTTCCTTGAGCAGTTACATTAGGGCATCTCTAAAAATCCAACTTCCGTCGCCATACTGTGTTGCTCGCAAAAAATTACTTCTAACATATCAAACATATGCGTCGGCGCAATTTTGTGCTCGCGCCTTGTCTGGCTTAGCAATTTGAATTTTTAGAGGTGCCCATGAATGTTTGTGGGAGCGGATGCAGGCTCGTTATTCGGAGTAAGCAAACAGCGGAATCTTGCGAGACCTGCCCGCGCAATCATTTAATCGGTTTGAGGTACTACAGATTTATCAGCGCGTATAATTAATTACAGGCGTTACTAGAAAGCCACGCCTGCAATCCCATTGTGCAATGCCCCGCGCCCTGTATTCTGGGGTGTATTCTGGGAGGCAAAATCCCCCACGCTTGGTGTTATCATGGGCACCAAAATTTCGCTGTACTTGAGACTATTTTGGAATGAATGATGTTATTTAGCAGGTCACCCGAAAAATCGCCCCTCACCCCTCACTCCGCGCTTCCTGAACGCCTCGCCGCATTGCTGCGCGAATCGCGCTGGCTATTACTGGTAGCGGTAGCAATTTATTTGATTTTAATTTTGTCTGGCTATGATCGCAATGACCCCGCTTGGTCGCATAGTGCGAGGGGCGGGCTAACACTCAATCCCGGTGGGGTGTTGGGGGCGTGGTTGGCAGATATTTTGTTATATGTTTTCGGTGTATCGGCGTGGTGGTGGGTGGCATTTTTGTTGCAGCGCGTGTGGGCGGGTTATCGACATTTGGCTCCCGATAGTTTGTTTGATCGCCGCGCATGGTGGTTGGCGTTGCTGGGTTTTGTGGTGCTGTTGCTGGCCAGTAGTGCGTTGGAAGCGTTGCGTTTACACAGCTTGAAAGTGGCTTTGCCGTTGATGCCCGGCGGATTTTTCGGGGTGCTGTTGAGCGACGCGCTGGCGCGTATGTTGGGCTTTACGGGTGCGACTTTATTCTTGTTAGTACTGATAGCGGCGGGTTTTAGTTTGTTCAGTGGGTTGTCTTGGCTGCGGTTTGTCGACCGCTTGGGTGCGGCGGTTGAAGAATCTTATTTTTGGGCGATCAATAGTTGGCAGACTTGGCAAGATAAACGCATCGGCGCACGCGCGGTGGACGAGCGTGTGGTGGTGGTGAGCGAGGAAAAAAAACGCGTCGAAGAGCATCAGCCGATACACATTGAGGCGGCGTTGATGGAGGTGCAGCAATCCGAGCGCGTGGCCGCCGAAAAACAGGTGCCGCTGTTTGCCGAGTTGCCCGATTCGGCCCTGCCGCAGTTGCATTTGCTGGATCAACCTGCGCATGAAGTGGAAACGTTATCTGCCGATACGCTGGCCTTTACCTCGCGTTTGATCGAGCGCAAATTGCTGGATTTTGGCGTGCAAGTGGTGGTGGTGGCGGCCTATCCGGGGCCTGTTATTACGCGCTATGAGATCGAGCCAGCGGTGGGGGTAAAGGGCAGCCAGATTACAAATTTAGTGCGCGATTTGGCGCGCGCGCTATCGGTGGTCAGCATCCGTTTGGTTGAGACAATTCCGGGCAAAGCGTACATGGCGTTGGAGTTGCCTAATCCAAAAAGGCAGATTGTGCGCCTGTCAGAAATTCTCGGCTCGCAAGCCTACGCCGACATGCACTCACCACTGACCATGGCCATGGGCAAGGACATAGCGGGTAAACCGGTGGTGGCAGATTTAGGGAAAATGCCGCATGTGTTGGTGGCGGGTACGACCGGTTCGGGTAAATCAGTCGCCATTAACGCGATGATTTTGAGCCTGCTATACAAGGCCACGCCCAAGGAAGTGCGCCTGCTGTTGATTGATCCAAAAATGTTGGAGCTGTCGGTGTATGACGACATTCCGCACCTGCTCGCACCCGTGGTGACCGACATGCGCCAAGCGGCTTCCGCGCTGAATTGGTGCGTGCAAGAAATGGATAAACGCTACCGTTTGATGGCGGCGATGGGTGTGCGCAATATCGCGGGCTACAACCAAAAAATTCGCGAAGGCATCAAATCTAAAAAGCCGTTAACCAACCCGTTTACGCTGACGCCAGAGTATCCAGAGGCGTTAGAAGAATTACCTTTCATTGTGGTGTTTGTCGATGAGCTAGCCGATTTAATGATGGTGGTCGGTAAAAAAATTGAAACGCTCATTGCACGGCTGGCGCAAAAAGCGCGCGCCTCCGGCGTGCATCTGGTGCTGGCGACGCAGCGTCCCTCGGTGGATGTGATTACCGGATTGATTAAAGCCAACGTGCCCACACGCGTGGCGTTTCAAGTTTCCAGCAAAATAGATTCGCGCACCATACTCGATCAAATGGGTGCAGAGGCATTGCTTGGCCAAGGCGACATGCTGTACCTGCCACCGGGCAGCGGCTATCCACAGCGTGTACATGGCGCGTTTGTGTCCGACCAAGAAGTGCATCGCGTCGCCGAATATTTAAAATCGTTAGGCGCGCCGCAATACATTACCGGTGTGTTAGATACCCCCGAGGACGGCGCAGAGAATGGCGTAGGCACAGGAGACGAGGTGGGTGGCGAAGATGCCGAAGCCGACGCGCTGTATGACCAAGCGGTGGACATCGTCGTGAAATCGCGCCGCGCATCTATCTCGCTGGTGCAACGCCAACTGCGCATCGGCTACAACCGTGCCGCACGCTTGGTCGAGCAAATGGAAAAATCCGGCGTGGTTAGTGCCATGCAAAGTAATGGTAATCGCGAAGTGCTGGCACCTGCAAGGGCGGAGTGAGGTTGCTTGCGGCATAATAAATCCGCTCTCTAAAAGTGACGTGCGAATTGGAAGGCCACAAAAATTTTTTGTGGTGCGCTAGTTTTGTTTGATCCGACTTTAAAGGAAGCCCATGCCTATTAAAATTATTGAAATTCTTGGACGCTCGATTCAGGGCGTGACTCGACCTTTTCAATGTCGATGCGAGAATGGCGATCTTTACTATGTCAAAGGGCGTGGTGCAGGCAGATACAGTTTGATTGCTGAATATGTGTGCGGACGATTGGCGCGTTCATTTGGCTTGCCAGTTGCGGATTTTGAGATTGTGGAAGTTCCGCAGGAGTTAATTGCGTGGAGCCGTGCAACAGACTTACATGAGTTGGGGGCGGGTCTGGCTTTCGGCTCAAAAGCGTTGCCCCATGTACAGGAGTTTTCCGTTTCGCATTTACGGTCAGTTTCGCTGCAACTGCGCAAGGATATAGTGCTGTTTGACTGGTGGGTATATAACGCTGACCGGACATTATCCGAACGTGGCGGAAATCCAAATTTATTGTGGGATCAAGAGGCTTGTAAGCTAGCTGTGATTGATCATAACCAAGCGTTCGATGAGTCATTCAGCCCGCAGAGTTTTGCTGCACTGCATGTTTTCCACGAAGACATGCCTGCGATTTTTTATGATTTGGTCGAACGCATGGCTTACCGTGACCGTCTGGCAGATGCGTTTGCCGAATTTGATCTGGCTTGTGATAATGTGCCGTCCGAATGGTGGTGGGTGGACGATGGGGTTCCCGCCAGCTTTAACCGAGAAACAGCTCGGAAAATTCTTGGGCGATTTAATAGTGATGATTTTTGGAGGGTAGCGTGATGAAAAAATATACCTGTCAGTACGCTATCGTTCGTTTCCTACCTTATCTGGAAACTGGCGAATTTGCCAATGTGGGCATCGTGCTGTCTTGCCCGAGTGCTGGTTTCTTTGATTTCAAGTTATTGACCCATGTTCGTCGTATCACGGCCTTTTTTGAAGAGCTGGATATACAGATTTATCGCCGTGCGCGAGGTGATTTTCAGCATGAGTTGGGGCGCATTCGCAATTTTCTTGACCCGCAGCAGGGCGAAGCAAAGGATATCGATTTGGCGCACCATTTGTTTGCCGAGCTGACTCGCCCACGCGAAGTGATGATGCGCTTCGAGGGCGTTCGCGTGGTGCTGGCAGAAGATCCGGCGCAGCAGCTTGAAGAGTTGTTCGGCCACTATGTGGAGCGCAAATTTTCGACCAAGGCGTATCAAGAGCAATTGCTTGAAAAAGCGGTGCGCGAGGTTCTTGTCTCTGCAAATTTGAACAGGCAATATCAGGCTGAAACAATGGGAAATGTGAATTCCTACCATGCGAAATTCCCTTTCGTGCATCGTGAGGGAACGCGCGCATTAAAGGCGATCAAGCCATTACATCTGGCACATGCTGATCCTGCGCAAATATACGATCATGGCTGGGCGTGGCTGGGGAAAGTGCAAAAGCTACGCGCGTTACATGTGTTGCCGGAGAGGGTGTTGTTCCCGGTTCAAGGGCCAGATGAAACAGAGGTCGAGCGATTCGAGATATTCCAGGATATTACCGGGAAGTTGGCTGCAAACGATGTTCAGGTGGTAGTAACCACCCAAGCCGAAGAAATTATAAAATTTGCACGGAGTTAATGGGCGGGCGTGGTTGTAATATTGATTTCATCCCAGATTCATTGCAAGAGCCACAATTGCAATGCCGATTAAACCTTCTGTGTTTTTTCCTTTCCGCCGTTAAATCTACCGCGCCCATATTTGAACAGACTGGCCACCCACCGTCATGCTCGCCGACCATTTATCCCCCACGAAATTAAAAGAGCTTGCTGGTGAGACAGTTTTCGCTCGCGGTGAATCTTATTTCAACAGTGCCGCTGTTAGTCGGATGAAGATGGCCGATGACGTGCTTTCGGCTTGGGTCGCGGGTTCGTATCCCTACACCGTGAAGTTGTGGGAAGCGGAGGGTGGGATTGAATATGAGTGCGCTTGCCCGCATGCTGATGAGGGCAATTTTTGCAAGCATTGTGTTGCAGTGGGGCTGGCATGGTTGTCGGAAAACGGGGCCTGGCTGGCGGAAAACGAAGCGGCAGGTGAGCCGAAATCGGCCAAGAAAAAGAAAAACAATCCGTGGCAAGCCATCACCGAATTTGTTGGCTTGCAGGATGCTGCGACACTCGCGGCGTGGTTGCTCGAGACCGCCAAGCGCGATGATGCACTTTATGAAAACCTGCTGCTGAAAGCGCGGCGTGCGGTTGACCCCGCCTCGACCATCAAGATATTTCGCACAGCGATAGACCGAGCTGTTGGGAGAGGTCGATTTGTGGATTGGAATGAAATGCCGACTTACGCGGCAGGCTTGGAAAACCTTGCCGATTCACTGACCGAGTTGTTGCAACAGGGGCAAGCGGCGGCGCTGGTCGATTTGGCCGAGTATGCCATCACTCGTGTTGAAGCCGCTTGTGAGTATGTGGATGATTCAAACGGGGGTGAAATGAGCGTGATGCTGGCGCGTTTGGGCGAGCTGCATTACCAGGCTTGCTCAGCCGCCAGCCCAGAGCCGGTGGCATTGGCGGAGCGTTTATTCAAATATGAAATGGCTCACGAGTTGGATGCTTTTGATGACTGCTTGGGCCGCTACGCCCAGGTGTTGGGCAAGCAAGGCTCGGCCCGATATAAGCAGTTGGCCGAGGAGGAATGGCGCAAAGTCGAGCCGCGCACGCAGGAAACGGGGCGGGGCGATTACGATAGTCACCGTTGGCGCATCACCCGGATCATGGAAAATATCGCCGAACTGTCCGGCGATGTCGAAGCGCTGGTGACGGTAAAATCGCGCGATTTGTCGAGTGCGTGGAATTACTTGGGTATTGCCGAAATCTACCGCAAGCATCGCCTGCACGATCAAGCGCTGGAATGGGCAGAACGTGGCGTGACTGCTTTTCCGAACAAACCCGACAACCATCTGCGGGATTTTCTCGCCGAAGAATATCTGCGCCGCAAGCGCAACGATGAGGCGATGCGGTTGATCTGGGTGCAATTCGCCGAGCAACCGGGGCTGGATCACTACCAGAAGCTGCATCGGTTTGCCGAACAGGCGGGTCTCTGGAAAACTTTTCGGCTACAGGCGTTGGCATATCTGGATAACTTGATTGCCAGCCCATCGAGCAAGCGGCATTATTTTTCCCCTGCTGCTATTTTGACCGAAATATATCTTTGGGAAAAGAATATTGCAGCCGCATGGGCGGCCGCGTCGCAAGGAGTTATCTCAGATCAGTTATGGCTAAAACTCGCCGCTGTACGTGCAGTAGATCATCCAGCCGATGCGGTGCCGATTTATCGGCGGCTCATCGAAACAGCAGTAGGGCACACTAACAATACGGCTTACGATGACGCGATTAAGCTGCTTAAAAAACTCGAGCCGCTATGGGCGCGACTGGATAGCCCAACAGATTTTGGACAGTACATTGCACAATTGCGCGCCCAATATAAAGCCAAGCGCAATTTTATCAAGCTGCTGGATAAGTTGTAATCTCAGCCTTGATGCACTTCCGTGTGACGGGTTGCCCATAATCCTGCTAAGCTGATTTGCACTCAATGGCGCGCGTGTAAAATTTGAAATTAAACAAATGTAAGGGTAGTGAGTGTCAATGATTAAATTTACGGTATCAATGTTCTACCTATTTGGCTTGTTTGTTATTCCGTTGGCTGCCCAGGCCAGTGCTACCGACAAGCTCAAAACTTTCATTGCTTCCACCCATTCTGCACAGGCGGAATTTACGCAGGAGGTACAGGACAAAAACGGTAAACGTATGCAGTCGGCCTCTGGCACGATGCAGTTTGTGCGGCCTGGAAAGTTTCGCTGGGAATATCGCAAGCCGTATGAACAAATCATCGTGGGCGATGGGGTGAAATTTTGGCTACACGATGTCGAGTTGAATCAAGTTACCGTAAAAAAAATGGATGCGGCGCTGGGTAGTAGCCCGGCAGCGTTGTTGTCTGGTAGCAATGAAATCGAACGTGGTTTTACGCTGAAAGATTCGGGTGTGCGTGATGGGCTAGATTGGCTGCAAGCCTTACCGCGCACGCAAGACACCAGCTTTGAAAAAATCTTGATGGCGTTTAACGCACAAGCCGAATTGGTGGCGATGGAGTTGCACGATGCTTTCGGTCATAAAACAATTCTGCGATTTTCTAAGCTAAAACGTAACCCGCAATTATCACCACATCTGTTTAAATTTACGCCGCCCAAGGGTGCGGATGTGCTGGGCGACGAGTAGCGTTTCCCTCAATCCACATCAAGTTACACAGTCTGGTGAGGAGGTGGGGTAAGCAGGCAATCCGCGCAGTGGGTGTAGTGGGTGCTTGCAAATTAGATTTTTAGAAAGGCGCGTATGATAACGCTGTAGTTAAAACGACGAGTGAAGGAGTAAGACATGAAATGGTTAATATTGTTAGGCATATTGGGCGGGTTAGCACTCTTGCTAGGTAGCCAGATGGCGCGTGCTGGAGATGTACCCAAAGCGGGCGAGGTCGCACCGGACTTTAAATTGCCGGATCAGCACGGCAAGATGCATACCTTGGCCGACTATCGCGGCAAATGGTTGGTCATGTATTTTTATCCCAAGGACGACACGCCCGGCTGCACTGAAGAGGCGTGTAAGTTCCGCGATGACCTGCACAAGCTTACCGCTCTGGGCGCGCAAGTTGTTGGGGTCAGCGTAGATGATAGTGCCAGCCATGCCGAATTCGCCAAAAAGCATGGACTGCCTTTCCCGTTGCTGGCAGATAAGGATACAACCGTGACGGCGCGTTATGGCGTGTTGATGAATTTTATGCTGATTAAAGTCGCCAAGCGTTATACGTTTTTGATCGACCCGCAAGGCAAAATAAAAAAGGTTTATGACAAGGTGGAAACCTCGCGCCACTCACAAGAAATTATCGATGACTTGAAGGGGTATATAGCCAAAGCTGGTGTGTGATGGGGGTGGGCATCAGCTACCCGCTAGTTAATATTTTTATGCGCGACAAGATATAGCGAGTAGCCCTATCAGGTGTTTCATCAGCAATTTGAATTTTTAGAGATGCCCCTAATAGGGAGTGACTAGGTGACATGAAAATGGGCATATTTCATAAAACTGAACCCAAGGATGCAATCTCCAAAGATTTTTTGGAAGAGCGGCGGCGCAATGTAAGTACCATTTTTGCTTTGATTGGTGTTTTTCTGATTGCGTCTGCAGCCGTTTATTTTGTCATCAAGCATGCCATCGAAGAAACCATCGAAGCTCAGGCTATAACCGTCGCAGAAATAGTCGCGGCTCATGCGACAACCGCCCGCTCGGTGTACGCCCTAAAAATCGCCGAGAAACTTAAGCAGGATGGCTTCGGGCCGCATGTCAATTCAGACCATAAGCGGGGCTATGTGCCTATTCCAGCCAAGTTTCTAAAATTGGTTGGTGATGCGACCACCGCAAACACTGCCGAGCTATTTCATTACAAACCAATTAGCAAATGGAACCTTGAGCCGGCACAGGGCATCAGCGACGATTTTCTGGCATGGGCATGGCCCCAGCTTGAGAAACAGGATGTGCAAGATCCATTGGATCCTATTTCTTGGAAGCCGGTGTGGCGCTTCGAGCTATCAGACGGGCGTAAGACTTTGCGTTATTTGAGTGCTGACGCGGCCTCTCAAATGTCGTGCGTCACCTGTCACAACACCTATGAAAAACACCCGGAGGTCATCTCTCGCCGCATTGCGGCTGGGATCATGCCTGGAAAGCAATGGAAGCAGCATCAGTTGCTAGGGGCTTTAGATGTCAGCATACCGCTCGACAAGATTGAGAATGTAGCGGCAGGGCAGATACAAATTACAACCGCATTAATCTTTGCAACTTTACTGGCCAGTTTTTTGGCGATGATCTGGTTTAACAAAAGGCTGGAAAAGCAGGGACGTAGCTTAAGCAGCTTATCTTTGCAGGCCACACATGACCCATTGACGGAATTTCTGAATCGGCGTGGTTTTGAAGTTGAGATTGAGAGATTTTTTAAGATCACCAAAACAAGCGATACGCACCATGTCGTATTACTCATTGATATCGATTATTTTAAGAGAATCAATGATACCTATGGTCATCATGTCGGTGATGCGCTGCTCAAACAAATCGGTATCAACCTGCCTAATATTGTTCGACCCGACGATGTCATATCCCGGCTGGGCGGGGATGAATTTGCCGTATTACTTTTTGGGTATAACGAAAAAGATGGCCTTGAGATAGCTGAAAAAATCTGCCAAGAAATATCCAGAATGACTGTTGAAGTAAAGGGAAGCCGCGTGGGTGCAACTGTCAGCATTGGTATGGCTGTGATGAACGGTAGTAGCGGTAGTACAAGCGCGGTGCTCAATGCTGCCGATGTGGCATGTTATGTCGCGAAAAGGAACGGAAGAAATCAGGTTCATGTCTACGAAAAAAGTGATGATAAGACAGAAGCGGCACAGCGCTAATTCAAATGCTCATGGTCATCTATAAAAATCCAACTTTGTCAGCATCCGCCTAGCAGATGCTGGCAAAAAATGATTAGCGACGACTCACTCTAAAGGGCAGTTTGCACTGAAACGGCGTTTTCCTAACATGCCAAACAGATGCGTCAGAATCATTTTTTATTTGCGCCTTGTCTGGCTTATAACCAGCCTGCGTGTGTTGTTGGGGCTTTAGCCCCTTAGTGTCAATTCCACACGCAGCTGCACCCGCAAGCACTAAAAGTACGCAATCCGCTATGGGCTAAAGCCCATGCGGAATTGTCAGGGGTACGCCGTGGTTGTATGGGGCTGAAGCCCCGACAACACACGCAGGCTGCGTAGTGGATTGCCTGCCTTTGGTACAACCACGGTGTACCCCTTGCGGGTGCACTTGGTCACCGTTAACCAGCGGCTTAGGTCACCGCACTTTGGTGACTTAGCCGAATGGCTATGCAGAGCCTTTTGGTGGCCTATAACCAATGACTTGGCTGGCGTTTTTGGACAGCCTAGTCAGATGGCTAGTTGTTTCACCAGTTGTTTCACCAGTTGTTTCATCAGTAATTTGAATTTTTAGAGATACCCTTAAATCACCTTCGAATATCGCTGTTGTTCCCGCGCTTTATCGGCGCGCAGATGTTGGTCAAACACCATGCAGATGCTGCGTATCAACAATCTACCTTTGGGTGTGATGGTGATCCAGCCATCTTTAATGTTGAGCAGACCCGCGCGGGCGTGTTCTTGCAGCTCAATCAGCTCGGCAGAAAAATGGCTTTTAAAATCGATGGGATAAGCAGTTTCAATGGCATCCATTGATAGCTCAAAATGGCACATGAGCGATTGAATAATGCTGCGTCTTAGTAGATCTTCCATGTTTAACACCAGCCCACGCATGATGGGCAACGTTCCTTGATCTAGATGATCGTAATATTCTTCCAGCGTGCGGTAATTTTGGCTGTATGCCGCACCGATGTTGCCGATAGCCGATACGCCTAAGCCGATTAAATCGCAATTAGCATGGGCTGAATAGCCTTGAAAATTGCGGTGCAGACGGCCTTGTTGTTGCGCGATGGTCAACTCATCATTTGCTTTGGCAAAGTGATCCATGCCGATATAAACATAGTTGGCGCGGGTGAGTTTTTTAATTGCCATACGCAAAATTTCTAATTTTATTTCGGGCGTGGGCAGGTCTTGATCTTGAATGCGCCTTTGCGGTTTGAATAAATGGGGGAGATGCGCATAATTAAAAAGTGAAATTCGATCGGGGTTTGCATCTATTATTTTATCCAGCGTCAGGCTAAATTTTTCGGTTGTTTGTTTGGGCAGCCCGTAAATTAAATCAATGCTGATTGACTTGAAACCCTCGCGTCTCGCGGTGTTTATTACTTTCAGGGTTTCCTCTTCCGATTGAATACGATGCACCGCTTGTTGCACTTCTTGATCAAAATCTTGCACGCCGATGCTTAGGCGGTTAAAGCCCATTGCACGCAGTGCGGGAATGGTGCTGTCGGCCACACTTCGGGGATCAATTTCGATGGAATATTCGCCGTTGGGTACGAGAATAAAATTGCGTTGTACGGATTCCATCAATGTGCGCAATTGTTGGTCGCTGAAAAACGTGGGGGTGCCGCCGCCAAGATGCAGTTGTTCAACCAATAATTGATCTTGGAATAACGCGGCTTGCATCACCAGTTCGCGTTGTAAATAGGACAAATACTTTTCGGCGGGCGCACGATTTTTAGTGATAATTTTATTGCAGGCGCAGTAAAAACACAGCGTGTTGCAGAAAGGAATATGTGCGTAAATAGAGAGCGGACGATGGATGCCACCGATGTTGCGCTTGCCGGCCTGGACGGTGTACGTCGCCGCGTTGAACGCTTCCACAAAGCGATCTGCCGTAGGGTAAGATGTGTAGCGTGGGCCGTGACGATCAAATTTTTTCAGCAGGTTTAAATTAATTTCGCTGGGATCAATTTCAACATCGCTCGCGGGGATTTTGGTTAACAGGTCAAGCACGCTGATAGACATTTTTTTTGCCATCTTTGGGTGGTGGGTAAGTGAGGGTAGAATGATGCATGTTGTGGGTTTGAAGAGTCTTGATCTAGGTCAAAAAAAAGCCCTGTGTCACAATCGTTTTTATCAGGAATAGAAATGGATATTCAACAAATTAAAGCCGCGTGTTCCACCTGCAGTTTGCGCGAATTGTGTCTGCCGTTGGGGCTTAATCATGAGGAATTTGAGAGCCTCGACCAGCTGGTTAAGCAGCGGCGTAAGATTAAACGCGGCGATTATTTGCATCGCACCGGATTGCGATTTAGTTCGCTGTATGCGATTCGCAATGGTTTTTTTAAAACTTATTTGTTGCACGAAGATGGGCGCGAGCAAGTCACGGGTTTCCACATGACGGGCGAATTGTTGGGGCTGGATGCAATCAGCAGCGACGTGCACACCTGTAATGCGATCGCCTTGGAAGACAGCGAAGTGTGCGAAATGCCCTTTGCCAAGCTGGAGGAAATCAGCCGTGCAGTTCCTGTGGTGATGCGAAATTTCCATAAGATTATGAGCCGCGAAATCGTACGCGATCACGGGGTAATGCTGCTGTTGGGGAACATGAATGCGGAAGAAAGATTGGCCGTGTTTTTGTTGAATTTATCGCACCGATTTGCGGCGCGCGGATTGTCACCAAACGATTTTAAGTTGTGTATGACACGTGAAGAAATCGGTGCTTATTTGGGGCTGAAGCTGGAAACAATCAGCCGCACATTCTCAAAATTTCAGGAAGAGGGTTTGATGGAAGTGAGCAATAAACACATTCAGTTACTCAAGCTGGATGCGTTGAAAAAAGTGGTCGGTAACGATACCTCTTGCCGTTAAACCCAAACAATCCATTTTCCCGCCTGCGCGGAAATGACGGTTCTACTGATTTATTTGGCTGAATTTATCTGGGTCAATTTATCTGGGTCAATTTATCTGGGTTAAATAGCCTTGTGATTTAGCCGCTGCGCAATGAAAATGGTTTAAAATTTGCGCCGATGGATTGTTGCAAATGGGTATTTAAATAATCGCTTTCTTCATGGTGCAGTAGGCTCGAATCAGCGCAGCCCGTGGCACGAAATTCTTGCAAGGCATAGTGCTCCACTCCAAAATCTGACAGCTCTTCAGCGAGCTGTAATAGTTGTGTATGAGACATTAGCTGGGGATGCACGGTGGTGCGAAACTCATGTGCTACGCCACTTTTCAGCAGTAGCTCGGCACTGGCGCGGACTCTCTCACCACTCTGGCTGGCAAGGGTAATGCGGCCATAATCTGCAAACTGCGTTTTAATATCAAAGCCCACCCAATCTACATGGGGCAGCAACCGTGCGAGTTGCTTGGGATAAATCCCCGCTGTGTGTAAGCCAATTTTATAACCCATATTTTTTGTCTGCAAAATTGCATCCAGCAACGCGTGTTGCAGCGTAGGCTCACCACCGCTGAACACCACTGCATCCAGCAAATTACGTCGTTGTAATAAAAATTTTTGCACCTCATTCCACCCGATTGTTTCGGCAGAATGTCTGGCTTGCAAATGCGGGTTGTGGCAGTAGGCACAACGCCAAGGGCAACCTTGGAAAAATATGACGGCGGTCAACATCCCCGGATAATCCGTACTGGAAAAGGGGGTGAGTCCGCCAATTTTTAGCGTGCTGCGCATCGTAATGATTTTAGTTAGACGCTGGTTGTGACTCGCAAAAAAATTGTCGCTCTTTGTGTTCGCCTTTTTTTCCAATATTGAACGAGCTGACAGGGCGGTGATAACCCATGACTCGCGTCCACACCTCGCATGGTTGGCGTTCTGCATCAAGCAATACTATTTTATTGTCTGCAGTTTGAGAATAACTTGTGTTCATCGGGCTTTTCATGGTGCTCTCCTTGTGGTTGTAAATGTTGGGGTTAATGATTGATTTTTAAAGTATGGCAGTGGTTGGCTGTATGAAACATTAGGTTGCACCTGCCTGAACATTCGGTAGGCGATGAGCGATGCCCTTGTGGCAATCAATACAGGTTTTCTCGCCGCTTGCTAGTGAGGTAGAGTGCATTTGCATGGCGCGTTTGCTTTGGCGGGTAAAATCCATAGATTCGAAGTTGTGGCAGTTGCGACATTCCAGTGAATTGTTGGCTTTGAGCCGTGCCCACTCGTGCTGCGCTAATTCAAGGCGCATATCAAGAAATTTTTCGCGGGTATTGATGGTGCCGAACAGTTTCCCCCAAATTTCTTTTGAAGCTTGTGTTTTGCGTGCGATTTTGTCGCTCCAGTTATGCGGGACGTGGCAGTCTGGACAAGTGGCGCGCACCCCAGAACGGTTGGTGTAATGGATGGTCGGTTGTAATTCTACAAACACGTTGTCGCGCATCTCGTGGCAACTGGTGCAGAAGGCTTCGGTGTTGGTCATCTCCAACGCAGTGTGAAAGCCTCCCCAAAAAATAATACCCGCTACAAATCCCCCTAGGGTTAAAAAGCCTAGGCTGAAAAACTTACTTGGCGTGGAAAGTGTTTGCCAGTATTTGCTGCTGTACGCTGTGAATTTTCTTTTCAGGTTCATTTGTTAGGCTTATTTTGTGCAATGCCCATTCTGGACGCGCTTTTAAACAAGTTCGCCACAGGTGCTACCACATCCATCTGCGGAACATGGCATTGGGTGCAGAAATAGCGACGCGGGGAAATCTCGTTGCGGAAATTAGCATCGCGGTCAATAAAGTGAGTCACGCTGACCATCGGTGCTTGGCTGTCGGCAATGCGATCCAATCCGTGGCAACTCATGCATTTATTAAAATTTTTATCGACTTGATAATTTTCAATTTGATGGGATATTACGGGAGCCTGCATCGCGTAAGCGCGTTGCTTGCGCAGATCGTCATTATTCATTTTTGGCATCAGCGGCGGCGCGGCTTCGGTGTCTAGCGCGGCAGAACCACGCAAACCATTTTGTAGGCCGCCCTGCAAGTCGCCGCCAGATTGTGCCCATGCTCCCATTGCCCATATCATCAAAAATAATGATAGAAAATTTCTCATTATGTTCTCCTACGTAGCCACTATTTTAACGGCACATTTTTTGTAATCCGTCTGCTTGGAAATCGGATCGGTCGCGTCTAATGTGACTTTGTTGATAAGCTGTGATGCGTCGAACCAAGGCACGAATACTAGCCCCTGTGGCGGCTTGTTGCGGCCGCGCGTTTCCACGCGGGTGCGAATCTCGCCGCGTCGCGAAATAATTTTTACTTCACTGCCGCGTCGCAGATTCAACAATTTTGCATCTTCCGGATGCATGAAGACCACTGCATTGGGGAAAGCTTGGTAAAGTTCCGGGACGCGCCCAGTCATGGAGCCAGAGTGCCAGTGTTCCAGCACACGCCCAGTGGATAACCAGAATGGGTATTCTTTATCTGGCGATTCGGGTGCAGGCTCATAGGGCAGGGCGATAATATTGGCACGGTGATTGGCGTTGCCATAAAAATCAAAATCGCTGCCTGCTTGGGCGTAAGGGTCGCTGCCTTCTTTGTAGCGCCAGCGCGTTTCTTTTCCTTTGACCACCGGCCAACGCAGGCCGCGCACTTGGTGGTAGTCGTCGAAGTTTGCTAAGTCATGGCCGTGGCCGCGACCGAATTCGGCATACTCCTCAAACAGCCCTTTTTGCACGTAAAAACCAAATGCATGAGATTCATCATTTGCATGTCCCGCTTTGATTTGCGAGTTGGGAAACTTGTTGGTCGTACCGTTGGCGAACAAAATTTGATAGAGCGTTTTGCCGCGACATTCTGGTTTTTTGGCGAGCAAGGCTTCTGGCCAAACTTCTTCGGCTTTGAAGCGTTTCGAAAATTCAATCAACTGCCACAAATCGGAACGTGCTTCGCCGGGGGCTTTAACCAGTTGGTGCCAGAATTGTGTGCGCCGCTCGGCGTTGCCGTACGCGCCCTCTTTTTCCACCCACATTGCCGCAGGCAATATCAAATCTGCCGCCTGCGCGGTCACGGTTGGGTAGGCATCGGAAACGATAATGAAATTATCTGGGTTGCGGTAGCCGGGCAAAGTTTCTTCCAGCATGTTGGCGGCGGCCTGCATGTTGTTGTTGACTTGCACCCAATACACATTAAGTTTGCCGTCTTTGAGCATACGGTTCTGTTCCACCGCGTGGTAGCCAGGTTTGGCAACGATGGTGCCTTCCGGCAGCTTCCAGATTTGTTCGGCGCGCTTGCGGTGTTCGGGGTTGGTGACCACCATGTCGGCGGGCAGACGATGCGAAAAAGTGCCGACTTCGCGCGCCGTGCCGCAGGCTGAAGGTTGTCCGGTGAGCGAGAACGGCGAGTTGCCCGGCGTGGCAATTTTGCCGGTGAGTAGATGGATGTTGTAAATCAGGTTGTTGGCCCATACCCCGCGCGTGTGCTGGTTAAACCCCATAGTCCAAAATGAAGTCACTTTGATTTTTGGGTCAGCGTACAACTCGGCCAGTGCTTTCAGTTTTTCTACGGGCACCCCGGAAAGTTTGGACGCATATTCCGCCGTGTAGGGTTTCACAAATTCTCGAAATTCCTCGAAAGTGATCGGTGACATTTCGCCGGCTTTGGCGGCATTTTTGGCCTTCAATTCGAGCGGGTGGTTGGCGCGCAAACCATAGCCAATATCGTCCATGCCACGTTTGAAACTGCAATGCTTGTCCACAAAATTCTTGTTGACCTTGCCGGATTGGATGATGTAGTTGGCGATGTAATTGAGCATCGCCAGATCGGTCTGCGGTTTGAAAATGATCGGCAAGTCGGCCAGGTCAAAGCTGCGGTGCTCGAACACGGAGAGTACAGCCACTTTGACTGAGGGAGACGATAAACGACGATCCGTCAGTCGCGTCCATAAAATGGGATGCATCTCGGCCATGTTGGAACCCCACAGCACGAAAGCATCTGCCGCCTCAATGTCATCGTAACAACCCATCGGCTCGTCCATGCCGAACGTTCGCATAAAACCGCCCACCGCCGAAGCCATGCAGTGACGCGCATTGGGGTCGATGTTGTTGCTGCGAAACCCAGCTTTGAATAGTTTATTAGCGGCGTAGCCTTCCCAAATTGTCCATTGACCGGAGCCGAACATGCCCACCGAAGTGGGCCCATTTTTTTGCAAGGAAGCTTTAAATTTTTCGGCCATGAGGTCAAATGCATGATCCCAGCTAATGGGGGTGAAGCTGCCATTCTTGTCATACTTACCGTTCGTCATACGCAACAGCGGCGTGGTTAGACGATCATTGCCGTAAAGAATTTTGGGTAGAAAATATCCCTTCACACAGGCCAGACCGCGATTGACTTCGGCTTGTGGATCGCCGTGGCAGGCCACCACTTGATTGGCTTTTACTGCCAGCATGACCCCGCAACCTGTCCCGCAGAACCGACACGCGGCCTTGCTCCATTTGAGTTCGGTATCCTGGGATTCGGTGGCAATGTTGGATGCTTGGCTGGGCAAGCTGATGCCTGCCGCAGCAGCAGCCACGACAGCAGCGGTGTTGCGGATAAATTCGCGGCGTGTCAGGGTGAAAATTTGACTCATGCTATGCACTCTTTCATCGCTTCTGCTTTTTCGGTATGTTGGTACGTAAGTGCCACACTCAGCACCCCCGATAATTGGCGCATAGCATCAATTAGCGCGGTAATCTCGTTTGAAAAAGTTGCTTCCAGTACCACCACTAATCGACCTTCAGGGTGACTGGCCATCACCGTGCTCCCTGGTAATCGCGCAATCATTGCCGCAACTGTGGCCATGTGTGTGGGGCGCATCCGCACCACGCAACTCGCGATATAAATTTCATTCATGCTCACCTCTGTTTGGGGGTAAAAACGGTTGTTCGCATCAGCCGCCTGCGGGCGGTCCTGCCCACATTTGGTAAACCCAAATGACTAAGCCGTAGCAGCCAACTACAGCCACCGCTAGTGCAGGTGCGAGTACTACAGTCAGAAACAAAAACACCCGTGTCTCGCGGCTGCGTAGATGAGTGTCTTCATTCGAGTTTTTTATTTTGGCATGCTCTAACATTGCAATTACCTCCGTAAGCATTCTACACACTGCATGTGATAACGACGCATGTAAAAATTAATTTAGCCTCACACAGTTAATGTAGGTTAAAAATCTAGATCCATTCGCCGATGGGCTTAGGTTACGCTACGATGAAATGACCCTTATTTTTGAAAAGAGATAATTAAGCCAGCATTTTCGTAGCGTGTTGATGGCTTAGGTATTTGCATTGATTAATTGAGCTGCGCGCTTTTCTGCGATCAAATCTTGATCGCACTTGGGACAAAATGGATGTTCCCCTTTCAAGTAGCCATGCTTGGGGCAGATTGAAAAAGTCGGGGTGATGGTGATATAGGGCAACCTAAAATTTTCCAAGGCGCGGCGCACTAATTTTTTACATGCGGCAACAGAAGAAACGCGCTCATTCATATACAGATGCAGCACCGTGCCGCCGGTATACTTGCGCTGCAAATGTTCCTGTCGTTGCAGTGCTTCAAAGGGATCGTCCGTGAAGCCTACGGGCAATTGCGACGAGTTGGTGTAGTACGGCATGTCGCTCGCACCCGCCTGCAAAATTTTCGGAAAACGCTTGCGGTCTTCTTTGGCAAAGCGATATGTCGTGCCCTCGGCGGGGGTGGCTTCTAGGTTGTACATGTTCCCGGTTTCATCTTGAAAAATTAAAATTTTGGCGCGGATATGGTCCAGAAATTTTATTGCCAACGCATCACCAACCGGGCTGGTAATGTCGTGCTGGTCGCCCGTAAAATTGCGGATCATTTCGTTGATGCCGTTCACCCCTATGGTCGAAAAATGGTTGCGTAGCGTGCCCAGATAACGTTTGGTGTAAGGGAATAAGCCGTGGTCTATGTGCCGCTGAATTTCTTTGCGTTTAATTTCTAAGCTGCTGCGCGCAAGATTGAGTAATTCATCTAGGCGCGCAAATAATGCAACCTCGTCGCCGGGATAAAGATAGCCGAGGCGCGCACAATTAATGGTGACTACGCCCAGTGATCCGGTTTGCTCAGCCGAGCCAAACAGACCATTGCCACGCTTCATCAGCTCGCGCAGATCAAGCTGTAAGCGGCAGCACATAGAGCGGATCATGCTGGGTTTTAATTCGGAATTGATAAAATTTTGAAAATATGGCAAGCCATATTTGGCGGTCATCTCAAATAATAAATCGGCATTAGGCGTGTCCCAATCAAAATCATCAGTCATGTTGTATGTGGGAATCGGGAATGTGAACACGCGACCCTTCGCATCCCCCTGCATCATTACTTCGATATAGGCGCGGTTAATCATGTCCATTTCCGCTTGCAAATCACCGTAGGTAAAAGGCATTTCCTTGCCGCCCACCAGCGGAATTTGTGCGCGTAAATCTTCTGGGCACACCCAGTCAAAAGTCAGATTGGTAAAAGGCGTTTGCGTCCCCCAGCGCGAGGGGACGTTGAGGTTGTAAATCAGTTCTTGAATATATTGTTTGACCTCGCGATATTCGAGTTTGTCAGCGCGAATAAAGGGTGCCATGTAAGTGTCAAACGAGCTGAACGCTTGCGCGCCCGCCCATTCATTTTGCAGCGTGCCGAGAAAGTTGACGATCTGCCCGACCGCGCTGGACATGTGTTTGGGCGGCCCCGCTTCTACTTTGCCAGGCACGCCATTCAAACCCTCGTGCAGCAACATGCGTAGCGACCAACCCGCGCAATAGCCAGCCAGCATGTCGAGATCATGAATGTGGATATCGCCTTCGCGGTGCGCCGAGCCGACCTCTGGTGGATAGACATGGCTCAGCCAATAATTCGCCACCACCTTGCCCGAAACATTGAGTATCAAGCCGCCCAGTGAATAGCCCTGATTTGCGTTGGCGTTGACGCGCCAATCGAGTTGCTCCAGATATTCGTTAATGGAGCTGGCGACATCGACCACCGTTTTGCGATCCTGCCGCCGTTTGGCGCGGCTTTCGCGATAGACAATATAGGCGCGCGCGGTCTTGAAATAATTGGCCGAAATTAATACTTGCTCGACGACATCCTGGATGCGCTCGATGGCGGGCGCTTGTTGCTCATGACGAAATCGATGAATGATAATTTTGACTACTTGTGCGGCGAGCAAGCCCGCTTCGGCATCATCAAAATCACCCGTTGCAAAACCCGCGCGGGCGATGGCCGAACGAATTTTGTCAGAATCAAACGATGCGCTGCTGCCATCACGTTTGAGCACGCTCGGGGGCAGGGCTGAGAGGGTGGGTAGTTGGTTTGTATTTTCGATAGTATTTTGCATAGTGACCCCCAATTATCATTTCAAAACGATGTTCCATTAATGGATAGAACTGTACCGACAAATAAAGAGCATCTCTAAAAATCCAACTTCCACCCGCAAGCACTAAAAGTACGCAATCCGCTATGGGCTGTGTCAATTCCGTCCAGCCTTTGGTTGGATACGGATTGCCTGACTTTGTTAAAAGCCCATGCGGAATTGTCAGGGGTAGACCGTGGTTGCACCAAAGGCAGGCAATCCACTACGCAGCCTGCGTGTGTTGTCGGGGCTTCAGCCCCATACAACCACGGCGTACCCCTTGCGGGTGCAGCTGCGTGTGGAATTGACACTAAAGCCGATGAATCGGCAACAACCACGCACCGTCGCTATGCTGTGTTGCTCGCAAAAAAACACTCCTAACATATCAACCATATGTGTCGTCATAATTTTTTGCTTGCGCCTTGCCTAGCTTAGCAATTTGAATTTAAAGAGGTACCCTAAATTCATTGTTTCTGCGAAATTATCCTGCTCGACCATCAGGTCGTGGGCGACCAAACCAGCCGCCATAGCGCAATGCCCAACTGCCTGCAACGGCAGTCCAGGCCAATACAGAGAGGAGCGTGAATGGCGTTGCGGCAGAAGGCCAAAGGGCTGCGATAACGCGCAGAAAAATTGCAGTTTGCAGCACGCCATACAGCGTCCAGATGAAATTATCTGCAGTCAGCGGTCTTCCGCCATGACCGCTGCTGACGCGAGTCACCATGGCCAGCAACGTGCTGCCGAGATAACCCATGGTTAGGGCGTGGAGTGGAGCCAGCCCCAGTGAAATGTCTCCAGCAGTGAATGCCATCAGTGCATGGGATGTCGCTGCGAGCATAAAGGCGATGCCCAACCAGACAAATCCGCCGTGCAACATGGCCAACAGGCGAATTTTCAGACTCTGTAACAGACCCCAGCGTAGCGCGAGCCATAACAACAGTGCGGCAAAGGGTAATTCAATGGCTACTTGCATCCAGCGCACAGCAGAGGGGAGAGGCCAGTACCAAAGTTCGGCGACCGCGAACGGTGCTTGCAGCCATAACACCGACACCATTAATCCTAATAGCCACATGGGTCGCCAAGCATCGAGCAGGGGAATCGATGCGGCGCTGAAGAAGGGAAGCATGCGGTGGGATACGACTGTAAATACGGTTGCGACAAAGCACCAAAGGGCAGCGTGAGCCGCCGAACGCAATAATGGTTCATGCTCAATCCAGAGTGCAAAAGCTGCCACCCACATGGCGATCACACCCATGCAACAGGCCAGCGCGATGAGTGTGGCATGGACGCGGTCGGATGCACGACTTTGTTTAACCATAACTACAAATTTTAAGCACACAAGACTCCAGCCGAGTGCCACCAAAATTAAGCCGATAGTGGAGGCAATGACCCCTGTATGAAAACCGATCAACGCTATTACCCATCCACTCAGCATCATGAGTACTGAGGGGAGGAGCTTGCGCGCGGGCACTTCTGGTAGTGCCAGCCATTTGGGGCCAGCGGTAAACAAAAAGCCGATGAAAAAAAATGGCATGAAACCTAAACTCATCAATAATACGTGTGCCGAAGTTGCCGATATGACCCAAGGCAAGGCCAAATCAAGCGCGCGCGCCAGCAGCATGGCGGCCCACCATACTGATATTAATAACAGCATGAGCATCCCCGCAAAAAATCCAAGCCGATGCGGTGCGGCCAGCAACCAAAATATGTGCCAAGATGGGTTACCTTGCCCAGTTTGGTTAGGCAGCTCAGGTCGATTTTTTAATATGGCTTGCATAACCTTTTATGTGTTGATGGAACGGATAGTTGCAATCGCAATGCATGTTAAAGCAGCGAGATACAGCAATATTTACTAGATATTGTTATTTTTTTCACCATAGACACAATATGCGGTGTCTATGGTGCGGGTAATGAGCAGACGGTTTATTGATTTAGATCAATTGTGATACGGAAAATCCAAATTTCTTTGAAGGGGGTTCTTAAAGGCGTGCGGCGAAAAGGGGCGGGAGAGTATCCAGCGTATTTTTAATCAACAAGCCAAGATCGGTGTCGCCTTCCATGACCAAGCGACGATTAAAAAACAAGGTGTCTGCGTCTTCCTTTTGTGTGGCCAGCAGAAGAAAATCCTGTGCGTTCGCACAGATAGTTAAATCAAACATTCCCCTACTGGAACAAGCTTTGAATGCTACGCCGTCAAATAAAAAGCAGAATGTCGCCCGTGCATCGGTGACGTGTATTTTGAGACGCTTGCCGCGAACCTGATTACCTAAATCAGCAGAGAGTTTTTGGGCAAGTGTCAGGTTGAGCACACCAGAAAATATCATGGAGCCCGGATAAGCAGGCAACAGGGAGATAAATTTGCTAACCGGATGAGGTATCCGAATAATTGAAGGTAACAGGTTGAACATTTAAGCGGCGGTAGAGGTTAGGGAAGCACTGATTTAATCCTCCATGAGCCGCGTTGCTGGCAAAATTGTGATGATCGCAAGGCGTGTGCCAAAGGCTAGGGGTCATTCTCCCTAGTGAGGCGCACAACGTAGCGAGCGCATGATTTTGCTGCAACCCTTAAGGGACAAGGTTTTGCGGGCGGTCTGCTGAGTCAGGCTCCTCGCTAAGGGAGTGACCATTAGCATCGTAGCCTTTCGCGCATCCCATCCCGCAAAACCGTCGTCGCGGCCATGTGGGATTAAATTAGTGCTTCCTTAGGGTTAGAAATTTATTTTGTAACTGCTCGCGGCTTTCTATCCAATCAGGATTCACAATAATGCAATCAACTGGACAGACATCCACACATTGCGAGGTTGCAAAATGTCCCACACATTCGGTACAGCGGCTGGCGGTAATAAAGTATATTTCATCGCCCTGAGCAATGGCATTATTGGGGCATTCCGCCACGCAAACGTCGCAATTGATACAGTCGTCGGTAATCATTAAAGCCATATTTTCTCCATTATTTGTTCGGGTATTAACTTGGGTTGTTCAATCTTATCCATGCCCGGTTTACCACGCCAGTAACCATTACAGAATGTGTGTTCCGAGAAATTTTCGGCCTGCGCGAGGGCTTCTGCGGGTGTCATTTTTCCATCCAGACAATCGCGTAGCAGATTGATGATGTCCACGGTATGTTGCGCTTGCGGATGGATGCGTAAGATATTGATACCCGTTGCCTGTAATTCATGCAGCTCACCTAGCAGGTTGTAGATTTTTGCGGACTGTGTTTGTGTGCCGTTGATGGTGAATAAGGGCGCGCCTTCTTGCGTGTGTAGCGGCAGCCCGTCTATATGTTCCGCGCAGCGAAACTGGCAATCATCTTTTTGCAAATTAAAATGTCGCGCAGTAAAGCACCGCGCAGAAAATGCCAGGGGTGCTTTGCCATACACGGACATTTCAGTTTCCATACCAACAGGACAAGTTTGTAAAATCTCACCCAACATATCGCGCGACATTTCTGGCGGCACCACCCAGCGGGAGCACCCCTGCTCTGCGAAAATAGCCAAGGTATAAGGGTTGTAAATATTGAGGTGCGGTCCTGCAACCAGCCCGTGCTGTCCCATTTGTTCTTTATGGAACAGATGCACGGCACTCACATCATTCGCCTCTACGCCATATGTCCCATGGCTATGTAAAATCGTTTTGCGTAATGTCTTTAGGTCCGATTCAGATTCAATCAGCGTGAGTGTGGAAAGCACCACTTCCTTGCCCGCAGCCGCTAGCATTTGTGCGAGGTCGAGCCAATCCGGTAAGCGTAATTGATGGCGGCGCGAACAAACGAACTCACCCAGATAAACAATATCCACGGGGGATTGGGCAACCGTCTGGTAAAAATCGGTAACGGTATTTTTGTCCCAATAATAGGCGATGGGCGCGAGTGATAATTTCATGCGGTTTACCAGTTTATGGCATCTCTAAAAATTCAAAATTCAAAATTCAAAGTTCAAAGTTCAAAGTTCAAAGTTCTAAGCCAAACCAAGTGATTAACAAATGGGGCGTGAACAAAAAATGGTTGTGCCGCATATGTTTGATATGTAAGCAAGCATTTTTTGAGAGCAACAACGTATGGCGAGCGAATGGGTGGCGGTATAACCGCCGGGTTCCCATCGGCCTCCCCTTTACGGGGGAACAGAAGTTTGGATTTTGAGAGAGGTCCTTTATTTTTACGGCTATTTCCATGGTCTGTTATACGCCCCCAACGTATGCTGGCTACCCTCAGCCAAGTGATCTAAGGCACTCATCCATGCGGGGGAGACCGCATAGCCTTGAGGATCACGCAGGCAATTATCCAACGCAGCGCGCCATACTTGGGTCACTTTGGCAACGTAAGCTACGCTGCGTTGCCGCCCTTCAATTTTGATCGCGCGTACACCCGCCGCCAACATGTGCGGTAACAGCTCTAGCGTATTCAAGCTCGCGGGTTCTTCAAATGCGTAATAGGTTTCTTGCTCGGCGCGAAAGCGACCCTTACATAGCGTGGGATAGCCAGCGCGCTCATTTTCGCTAAACCGGTTGATGAGCATTTCATTTAAGCGGGTTTCTAAGCCCTGCGGGGTGGGTTGCCAGCGCACCGCCCAAGCGGATGAGCAGGTACCCTGATTGTTAGGTGAATCACCGGTGACATATGCAGATAAGGTGCAGCGTCCCTCGACCATGACGCACAATCCGCCAAAACCAAACACCTCTATTTCTACGGGGGTGTTGCGAACCACGTGCTCCACTTGGGCCAGGGAAAGTACGCGGGGCAACACGGCGCGCTTGATGCCAAATTGTTCATGATAAAAATTGATTGTCTCGTAGCTGGTGGCAGAGGCCTGCACGGATAAGTGCAGGCGCAAATTGGGGTGAGCGCGCGCGGCATATCGCATCAAGCCAGCATCGGCCAGAATGACCGCATCCACGTTTAACTGTGCCGCCAGATCTACCGCTGCCGTCCAGCGTAGCCAAGTGGCGGTTTGCGGGTAGGTGTTTAATGCCAGCAGCACTTTTGCCCCTTTTGCGTGGGCGTAACGCACCCCTTCGCGCGCCTCGGCCTCGCTAAAATTTAACCCTGCAAAATTGCGGGCATTGGTGTTATCGCGCAGGCCGATATAAACGCAATTTGCGCCGTTATCCACGGCAGCTTTAAGTGCGGGCAAAGAGCCTGCTGGGCAAACTAATTCGATCATTTTGTTGTTAACCAGCGAGTAAAAACTGGTGCAGAAAAGAGGTTCGCATCATCGACAAAATGCGATTCTCGTTCATTGATCCATGTCAAAGGCAGGCAACCTATCCATCTTTTTTCCTTGGCACTTATTTCCTTGGCACTTTTTCCCTTGGTAGCTACCACGCCGTGCAAGCTCTGCTGCAATGCCATTGATGATCGGCCATTTTTCTGCACACCATTGCGGTGCGAGCAAAATGTTATTGGGGGCGGTGGCGGTGAGGCGGTGAAACAGCATCTGTGGCGGGGTGCGTTCGATCAGGTCGCAGGCAATGTCAATATATTCGTCTTTGCCCAGCGGGGCATATTGCTTTTGTTTCCATTGCACGGCCAGTATGGTGTGGCGCACCACATGCAGCGGGTGCAGCTTTAAACCTTGCACACCCAGCTCTAACACTTGCGCGAGTGTTTGCAAATTATGGGTGCGCCCTTCGCCCGGCAGGCCGACGATTAAATGCGTGCAGATGGGTAGCCCACGCGCTTGGGCAGCGCGTACTGTTTGGCGATAGGCCGCGAACCCATGCCCTCGATTAACGCGCTGCAGTGTTTCGTCGAACGCTGATTGCAAGCCTAATTCCAGCCATACCTCATAACCGCGCTGGCGATAACTTGCCAGCAAATCCAGTACCGCTTCGGACACACAATCGGGGCGCGTCCCGACCGATAATCCCACCACATCCGGCTGCGCCAACGCTTCATCGTATAACGCGGCTAGTCGATTAATTTCTGCATAGGTGTTGGTGTAGGCTTGGAAATAAGCAAGATACAAACGTGCGCCGGTAATGCGGAAAACAGCACGACGACCATTTTCTATTTGCTGCACAAGGCTGGGTTGATTTTGGTTGGGGCTGAACGAGGCATTATTGCAAAACGTGCAGCCACCCACGCCGATGCTGCCATCGCGATTGGGGCAAGTGAAACCGACATCCAATGCGATTTTATGTACAGGTTCGCCATAGCGATGCAGTAAATCCTGCCCTAACGTATTGACGTATTGCGGCAGATACATGCCGGACTATATTTGAACGGGGCGTATGCCAGTCAAAAAATACTCGAGTAACTCATGTACCGGACGTATGGCTGAGCCAAACGGCAGGGGTTCAGAGCCGCGAAAAAATAGTCCTTTGGAGAGATCACCCTTCAACGCTGCTGCCAGTTGTTGATCAATACAAAATTGTCCCGCGTTTGGATTGCCATCGCGCAAACCACATTGAATTAAACAGTCCCAAGCCAGTGTGCATCGTCCCCGTTCGGGCGTGGCAGACGCACGCAACTTGTCTTCGCGCTGTAAATAATTTTTTAACCAAGGGGTTAAAACAGCTCTTGCCCACAACCCAGCCACGCTCATGAAAGTCACAATATCTTCTGGCCGTGCTTCAGCCAACACTTTTTTAAAGGTTAAATGTGCATCCCCTTCTTCGGTAACGGCAAAGGGGGTGCCAATTTGTACGGCGCTTGCACCGAGAGCAAGCAGTTGGCAAATTTGTTCATGACTATGAATGCCGCCAGCTAGGATGATCGGGATTTGCTTGCGCTCAATTCCAGCTTCGTCAAAAATTTGGAAGATTTCTTGGAGTACATTTGAGAAATTAAATTGTGGTGCTTGGAATTCATCTAACTGAGCCGCGCCCAAATGTCCCCCCGCATAACCTGGATGTTCAATGACGATCGCATCGGGCAGTCGTCGTCTGCGCTGCCATTTTTTAAGCAGTAGTGCCACGCCACGGCTATTGGATAGAATCGGAATGAGTGCGACATGCGGCCAATCGGCAGTTAAGTCAGGCAAATCCAAGGGTAAACCTGCACCCATCACAATGGCATCTGCCCCGCTACGACAGGCTTGCCGGACATAATCGGTATATTGCGTGACTGCCCGCATCGTGTTGACCGCGATCAAGCCATTGCCATCAGCAATAACTTTGGCGGCTTTAATTTCTCGATCCAGAGCCACCAGATTGGCTTGTTCAATTTTTACTTGATCGCGACAGCGTTCTGTTTGTGCCATTAAATCTGGGTGATGGCGGCGCAAATCAATACTGGCGATGGTGCCGATTGCACCATGACGAGCCACGGTTCCGGCCAAACGATGTGCGGAAATTCCCACCCCCATTCCGCCTTGAATAATAGGGTGAAGCGCTTTGCCGCATAAGTGCAATTTAGGTAAATTATTCCAAGGCATGTTGGCTCGCAGTATGATGATTGAATATCGGATAATGAACACGCCCAATCTGATTTTTGCGCCGCAATTCAGAAATCAATTTTGGGGAAGTATGCATTTAAAGAGTGAGGGGTTGCGTTAAAATGAGCGATAATTTTTAGGGTCGCATGATCTCAGCATTGGATAGCTTGTCGCTTTGATTTAGATCAATCGCTGGGGCTGCTTAAAATGGGCAGTATTTAAATATTTTTCTTGGAAGAAGGCGTTATGAAAAACTACACACTGTTTTTGCTGTCGGCTGTTTTGTTACAGGCCGGAGTCAGCTATGCCAATACTAATCGCACGCCTCTTCATTGCCGTATGGGAGAAGTGACGTGGGTTAGCGGCAAGGTGGAGCTGGAACGTCGCTCAGCCATTATTACGCCAGTGTCGGGTACAAAAATTTGTCGCGGCGATAAATTGAGAACTGCGCTCGGAGCTGTCACTGAAATAAAATTTCGTGACGGAACAAAAGTGACGGTGGGTAAGGATAGCGAGTTTGTGATTCGCGATTTTCGTATCAACACACGCAAGCCGAATGTTGCGTTGTTTGAGCTGATTAAGGGCGCGTTCAGAAGCGTGACCGGTACGATTACTAAACGGCGTAATCGCTTTGAAGTGACTACTCGCGCCGCGACCATCGGCATACGTGGAACAGAGTTTTGGGGCGGTTACGGGTTAACGCCAGATGGCGCGTTTGATGTGGTGATGTTAGAGGGGCGCGGCGTGTATGTTAAAAATGCACGCGGCCAAGTGGAGCTCGATCAAGTGGGTTTGGGTACAACCATCAAAGAAGGCGAGGCTCCCACCGTGCCAAAAAAATGGGGTGAGGAAAAACTGAAGCGTGCGCTGGAGACACTCGCTCCCGATACTATGGCGCGCAATTAATCTTTGTCTGTATCGCAGGTTCCACCTACGCGTTTGCCGCGATAGCGGATATTCATCACCACTTTTTCCGCGCCCATTTGTCCGCTGAGTGTCGATTTTCCGATCATGCTGTTGCGGGTGTAGGCAATTTCTCCATCGCCCACCATCGTGGCTAATTTTTCGACGCACCTAGTTTGCCAACTCACATTTTTATTGACATTTTTGATGTCGGTAATTTTGCAATTGTCGTCTTTGCTCTGTAAGCGTTGGGGGTCTGGCACACCATTGGCGACGCAAATTTTTTCGATTTGCGGCGGTGTGGGAAAAGGCGTGCCAGCCACTTCTGTGGTGCTAGACATTTCCCAAAATTCGCCCGGAGCGGCGTGGGCGTTGCTGGCCAGAAAACCTAACATCAGCAAGCCAAATTGTATGAAATTTTTCATGCGTGCGCCTCATTATGTGATTAAATTTTTTTGAATCAGTTGAGCTGATTGTAAACTTTTTCCCCTGCCCATGCTCGCGCTAAAGATTTTGGCCAATTGGCCGAAAAGCTAGATGTCGAGGGAGGGAGTGCAAGTGCAAAAAACAAGGGGAGTGAGGGAGTGGGTTGATTTTTTAAGCCAGGTTGAGTTGCCTGTGCTGCGCCAGACTAGCCGTGAATTGGCAACCTTGCAGGTCGATGAGGACGCGCTCAGCGCACGCAATGTGGCGCACGTAATTAAGGTTGATCCCCTGATGAGCATCAAATTACTGCGCTATTTGCAAGGGCATAAACACCGCGCTCAAGAGCATGAGGTGGTCGAGATTGAGCAAGCACTGATCATGCTGGGGCTGAATACTTTTTATTCAAAAGTGTCCGCGCAACCGTTGGTAGACACGCTGTTAGCTGGGCATAAAGAGGCCTTGGTCTGCCTGCTGCACGTGGTGCAGCGTTCGCGAAGAGCTTCCGAATATGCGATGGATTGGGCAGTGTATTTGCGCGATTTACACTTTGAAGAAGTTCGCATGGCGGCGATGCTACATGACATTGCCGAGCTGTTGTTATGGTGCTTCGCCCCTGCGGAAATGTTCAAAATTCACCGTATGCAACAGCAAGATAAATCGTTGCGTAGCCATGCCGTACAGCAACAAATATTGGGCTTTGAAATAATCGAATTGCAAATCGCGCTCACGCAAAAATGGCAGCTGCCTAAACTGCTATTGACCTTATTGCAGAGCGAAGATGCCGGAATCACAGAGCCACGTGTTCGTAATATCGCGCTGGCAGTCAATTTGGCGCGGCATTCATCTCATGGTTGGAACGATGCGGCCTTGCCTGATGATTATCAGGAAATTGCTGCTTTGCTGAATATTCAGCCTGAGCGGGTGCTGAATATGCTGGGCTTGGGGGCGAAAAAAATCGCGCTTAATGTTTAGGGCACCTCAAAAAATCCAACTTCCACCCGCAAGCACTAAAAGTACGCAATCCGCTATGGGCTCAAGCCCATGCGGAATTGTCAGGGGTAGACCGTGGTTGTACCAAAGGCAGGCAATCCACTACGCAGCAAGCTGCGTGTGGAATTGACACTAAAGCCGATAAATCGGCAACAACCACGGTGCAAACTCCGTCCAGTCTTTGACTGGCAACGGATTTGCCTACCCTTGCGGTGCACCGTCGCCACACTGTGTTGCTCACAAAAAATTATTAGCTCCGACATAACCTAAAGGTTAGTCTGCACTGAAACTGCGTTTTCCTAACATATCAAACATATGCGTCGTCACAATTTGTTGATCGCGCCTTGTTTGGCTTAGCAATTTGAATTTTTAGAGGCGCCCTTTAATTATCTCTTCACGCACACGCGCTAACACTTGTTGCGCTAAATCTTGCGTCAAACAATCAAATTCAATATTGCCCGCCATGCCGCGCAGCCAAGTAAGTTGGCGCTTGGCTAATTGACGCGTGGCGGCCAAGCCTTGCTCGACAAGTTCACGTTCCGATATTTCGCCCGCCAAAAATTGCCACGCTTGGCGGTAGCCCACGCTACGCATGGATGGCAGGTTGGGGTGCAATGCATAGCGTGCTTGCAATTGGCGTAATTCATCCAACAAACCTTGCTGCAACATAGTCTCAAAACGAGTGGCGATGCGCGTATGCAGCACTGCACGATCAGATGGTATGAGTGCGATGGGGATAATGCGATAGGGCAATTGGTAGCTTTCTTGCTGCGCGATCAATGAGGACATCGGTGTGTCGGTTAGTTCAAAAATTTCCAGTGCGCGTTGAACGCGCTGCGCGTCATTCGGCTGCAAACGTGCAGCGGTAAGGGGGTCAATGCGCGCTAATTTTGCATGCATGGCTGGCCAGCCTATTTGTGCGGCTTGTGCATCCAACTCAGCGCGCACGGTCGTGTCGGCTTCAGGCAGTTTTGATAAGCCAAATTGCAGCGCGTGAAAATACAACATTGTGCCGCCTACCAGTAACGGAATTTTTCCACGCTGCGTAATGTCGTGCATCAGGCGCAGCGTGTCGTGCCGAAAAGTCGCTGCCGAGTAACTTTCAGTGGGCGCAATAATATCCAGCAGATGGTGAGGTGCAGATTGCAGCGTAATCGCGTCTGGCTTGGCTGTGCCGATGTTCATATCGCGATACACCAGCGCGGAATCTACACTAATAATTTCGACCGGAAGATGTTGCACAAGCTCAATCGCTACCGCAGTCTTACCGCTGGCAGTCGGGCCCATTAAAAAAACGGCAGGGGGAAGGGGCATGTGTTGTTGAGGAGGTGCTTGCGATAGACGTTTTTATTGTACCTTTTTTTGAGGGCACCTCTAAAAATCCAACTTCCGTCGCCACACTGTGTTGCTCACAAAAAATTATTAGCTCCGACATAACCTAAAGGTTAGTCTGCACTGAAACTGCGTTTTCCTAACATATCAAACATATGCGTCGTCACAATTTGTTGTTCGCGCCTTGTTTGGCTTAGCAATTTGAATTTTTAGAGGCCCCCTTGGAAAACACGCTAACGGGTTTCCCCTACCC
>Ga0209824_10000181_pt1 | contig 43199 bp, 39 predicted proteins | sample VDWuncwatermetaG_FD_184124 | JGI IMG/M metagenome (GOLD analysis project Ga0209824, IMG submission 184124) | Wastewater microbial communities from Netherlands to study Microbial Dark Matter (Phase II) - VDW unchlorinated drinking water (SPAdes)... ...
GGTCTTATTATCTACAGGTTTTTGAAAAAGGGCGACGAGATGCTCGGGATGATGGCTGGCATGACAATAGGCATGCTGTCAGGTGTTGCAGTCGGCACATTTATACTCCTTCCAACAGGCAATTTTCTTGCAGGCGTAATGATCGGCAGTATAGCCGGTATTTTGTTTGGCGTGCCAATTGGCAGGTTCGGCGGTTTTATGGGCACAATGGAAGGTCTTATGGCAGGATGGATGGGCGGGATGATGGGCGCAATGCTCGGCCAGATGATGAGGCCGTTTAATCTTAATGTATTTATGCCCTTCTTTTTTAGCCTGTTTTTTATTACCATTGCAGGTCTTATCTATCTTGTGTATACAAGGTGTGAAAAATGCGTTCCCTCTATAATAAAGAGGTACGGGGCTGTTACCGCTGGCATGGTCATGATCGCTATTATTAGTATTGATTTTTCAATAGCCCCAAAGGCATCGCCGCTTCAGGGATTGGCAGCAAGCGGCTCAGGTATTGTAGAGGAACAGGTGAAACAAAAAAATAAGATGACGGCAAAGATGAACAGCAACGGTGTTCAGGAGATAGAGATTGTTGCCCTGAATGACGGTTACTATCCTAACGAGGTAATTGTAAAGAATGGCGCGCCAGTTCGTGTAACATTAAAGGCTGGAAGACATTCCGGGTGTTTGAGGGATTTTGTTATACCCTCATTGAAGATTAACAAAATTATACCGAGCGCAGGAGATAGGAGCTTTGATTTTATTCCCACTGGCAGAGGAGAAATAGGTTTTAGCTGTTCTATGGATATGTACCGTGGGAAGTTTGTGGTGGTAGATTAGGTATGCAAAAATGTAAATGACATTTGTTATATGTTATGATAGCATGATTATATGATAGACGAGTGGACAAAAAAGGATGCCATAAGCAGGTTGAAAAAGGTAGAAGGCCAGATAAAGGGCATTGAGAGGATGATAGAAGAGGAGAAGTATTGCGTTGACATCCTCCATCAGATAAGCGCTGTTGCCGGCGCATTGGAGCAAGTGAGCAAGATTGTAATGAAAAGGCACCTTGAGACCTGCGTTACAGCGGCCATTAAAACAGGAACAACAAGAGAAAGGGATAAGAAGATAGATGAGCTGATGGATGTTTTTAAAAGATTTGGGAGGTGATTTTTGTGGTAAAGGACATCGTCTGCGGCATGGAGATTGACGAGAACCATGCAGCAGGCATATCTAAATATCGGGATTTGACATTCTACTTTTGTGCAGAGGCATGCAAAAAAATCTTTGATGCAGAACCAGAGAAATATATTAAAAGGCTTAACTGGTGGAAGAGATTTTTACTTAAGCTTGGAGAAGCAAGTAGAAGAACATATGGCAATGAGCCGCCAAAGTGCTGTAAGTAATAAATATACCCCTCACCCTATCCCTCTCCCCAGAGGGGAGAGGGGATTTTGTTCTGGCCTCTCCCACAAGGGGAGGGGGAACTTATATTTCCCCGCCCTTGACGGGAGGGGATTAAGGGGAGGGTGGTTATAATATGGAGGTTTCAAGATGAGTAAGATTTTTAAATTGGTAATGGTAACATCATTCTTTATCACAGTAATCCTTGCCAACCAATCATGGGCAGTGAGTCACGGCCATAGCATGGGGCATGTTATTGCACAGTCTGATAAAAAAGATTTAAAGAAGGCATTGGAGATACTATGGCCAAAGAAGGGCGAGGTTGTTTCTGCAAAGGAGATTGAAGTAAAAATAGGAGTTGCAGAGGAATTAAAAGATATGGTCGGCCACATACATGTATATCTTAATGGCAAGAGATTAGACCATGCAAGCATTAAGGAAGACACACTTCTTCTTTGGGATCTAAAAGATGGTGAAAATAAGCTGGAAATAGTTTTATCAAAAGGCGAGGCCCATGAGGAACATGCCGGCGGTAAAATAATTAAGGACAGTGTTACATTTAAGGTAAAAACAAAGTAAGAAATAATTGATTACACAGATTAGGTGAACAGATTACACCGATTAAAAAAAGGCTTTTAAAACTATGCAAACAGGTAAAAGGATACCATGTCTATAGATCCTATCTGCGGCATGACCGTAGATGAAAAAACTGCAAAATATAAGAGTGAATATAAAGGCAGGCAATACTACTTCTGCGCTCAGGGGTGCAAGGATAAATTTGAAAAAGACCCTGCTGCAGCATTAAGTAAATTTACTGCTGCGGATGAGAAACAACCAGAGGTCTGCCCCTTGCCTATGCCATCCCCCCCCAGCCCCCCTTTACCAAAGGGGGGTGAGGGGAGATTAACAAATGGGGTGATTAAAGTGGATGTGGCAGGGACAAAAAAGATAGACCTGCCCATTAAAGGCATGTCATGCGCCTCATGCGCAGCTAAGATAGAAAAGGGCTTGTCTACAGTAACAGGTGTTGATAGGGCTACTGTAAATTTTGCTACAGAGAAGGCTACCATTGCCTTTGACCCAAAAAAGGCAAGGACAGAGGATTTCGTAAAGACCATTAAAGAGCTCGGCTATGACACAGGCATTGAAAAGGTTATACTCCCGATTCAAGGTATGACATGCGCCTCCTGCGTTGAAAAGGTTGAAAGGGCATTGAACTCAACCTCAGGCGTTATCCGCGCATCTGTCAACTTTGCTACTGAGAAGGCAACTGTTGAATATATTTTAGGACAAACTACAATAACCGAATTAAAAAAGGTGGTTGAAGGAGCAGGCTATAAGGTTCTGGAGGTTGAGGCTGGTGAAGACCTATTAGAAAAAGAGGAAAGAGAGAAAAAGAGGCTCTATTTATTATTAAGAAATAAGGTGATTGTCTCTGCCTTACTATCCCTTATAATTTTTACAGGGAGTTTCCCTGAATGGTTTCCATTTATTCCAAATATCCTGCAAAATAAATTCATCCTCCTGCTTCTTACCATTCCTGTCCAGTTTTGGGCTGGCAAACAGTTTTACAAAGGCGCAATTGCTGCTGCAAGGCATCTTACAACAGACATGAATACCTTGATTGCAGTCGGCACATCTGCTGCCTTTGGATACAGTGTTATTGCAGCTTTCTTTCCAAGCTTCTTTGAAGCGCGAGGTCTTAAGGCAGATTTATATTTTGACACTGCTGCGGTAATTATCACCCTGATTCTCCTCGGCCGACTCCTTGAGATGAGGGCAAAGGGACAGACATCAGAGGCAATAAAGAAGTTAATTGGTCTTCAAGCAAAGACAGCGAGGATAATTAGAAACGGCAAGGAAGAAGATATTCCGATTGAAGATGTAGCAGTGGGTGATGTAGTTCTTGTGAGGCCGGGAGAGAAGATACCAGTTGATGGAATAATCATTGACGGCTATTCTGCAATTGATGAATCTATGATTACAGGCGAGAGCATACCTGTTGAAAAGAAAAAAGGTGATGTGGCAATCGGCGCTACAATCAATAAGACAGGGAGCTTTAAGTTTCAGGCAACAAAGATTGGAAAAGAGACTGCTCTTGCACAAATAATAAAAATGGTTCAGGAGGCTCAAGGCAGCAAGCCGCCCATTGCAAGGCTTGCAGATGTTATTGCAAGTTATTTTGTCCCTGCTGTTATCATTATTTCAGTAATAACATTTATTGTATGGTATATATTCGGCCCAGAGCCATCTTTTACATACGCACTCTTAAATTTTGTAGCAGTTCTGATTATTGCCTGCCCCTGTGCATTGGGTCTTGCAACACCAACATCTGTTATGGTCGGCACAGGAAAGGGCGCAACAAATGGGATACTCTTTCGCGGCGGCGAGGCTCTGGAGACAGCGCACAAATTGAATGCCATTATTCTGGATAAGACAGGGACGCTTACAAAAGGCGAGCCGTCAGTAACGGATATAATAGGGGTAGAGGGTCAAGGGTCAAGGGTCAAAGAAGAGGAAATTTTGCAGCTTGCTGCTTCTGCTGAAAAGGCTTCTGAACACCCGCTTGGTGAGGCGATTGTTAAAAAGGCAAAGGAGATGAATATTGCTTTAGTTGATGCTGAAAGATTTAATGCCATCCCAGGTCATGGCTTAGAGGCAAGGATTCAGGGCAAAGAGGTGCTGCTCGGAAATCTGAAATTGATGAGGGATAAAGGCATTAAGCTTAATGGCCTTGAGAAAGAGGCAGAGAGGCTTTCTGATGAAGGCAAGACGCCGATGTTCCTGTCAGTTGATGGAAAGGCAGCAGGCATAATTGCTGTGGCAGATACATTAAAGCCTGATTCAAAGAATGCTGTGAATGCCTTACGCAAACTCGGGCTTGAGGTGATAATGATAACAGGCGACAATACAAGGACAGCAGAGGCAATTGCAAAACAGGTTGGGATAGAGAGGGTATTATCCGAAGTCCTGCCAGAGGACAAGGCAAGGCATGTAAAGATGCTTCAGGCAGAAGGCAAAAAGGTTGCAATGGTAGGCGACGGTATTAACGATGCGCCTGCGCTTGCGCAGGCAGATGTGGGTATTGCCATAGGCACAGGCACAGATGTGGCAATGGAGGCGTCTGACATTACATTAATAAGCGGCGATTTGCGCGGCATTGTGACAGCCATTGCATTGAGCAAGGCAACAATCAGAAATATCAAACAGAACCTCTTCTGGGCATTCTTTTATAATATATCTTTGATACCTGTTGCAGCAGGGGTCTTGTATCCATTTTTAGGGGTTTTGCTTGACCCAATGATTGCTGCTGGCGCAATGGGGATGTCATCTGTCAGCGTTGTCAGCAATGCGCTCAGGCTGCGCTGGTTCAGGCCGCCTATTAGCGCTTAGTGATGTCATTCCGCACTTGATGCGGAATCCAGCTTTTTTTCTGGATTCCTGCTCCCTGCTTAAAGCTTGCAGGGACAGGTTTCGCAGGAATGACAAAATATAATAAAAACACTTGCATAGTTTTAAATTGGGAATTATAATTCCTCTATCATAATAATCCTTTAGGAAAGGTAGGAATAATAATGTTTAAAAAAAACTTAAGCCTGTCATTATTTCTTCTGCTTTTATTTCCCCAAATAATCTTTGCAGAGACCATATCATTAAGCATGAAATACGTACCTTCTCCAGCAGCAGGCGCTGCTGCTAACAGCAATATATCAATAGGGATTGCAAAAATCACAGATAAACGGGACAGGGAGGAAAAGAATTTTGTAGGCAAGCGGATAAGCTATACCGGGTCAAAAGACTTTTTTGCGCCAGCAGGCGTCTCTGTGGAAGATGCGGTTACTGAGATGATAGGTGAATATTTTAAGAAGAAAGGGTTTAAGTGGAAGAAGGTTGAGAGATGGAATTTAGATGCCCAAAACCTTAATGCAGAGTGGGGCGATATAGTTGTCGGCGGAGATATAGTAGAGTTATGGAGTGATGTCGTCTCAAAATTTATGGCCAACGAGCATAAGGTAAAGGTGAGGCTAAAGATTGTGATCGCTGACCCAAAGGAGAAGAGGATATTGTGGACAGATACTGCTACCACCTCCCTTGAGCTGAAGGAGCCGCTGTTTCACGCGGAATCTGTTGAAAAGATGATAAACGAGGCAGCCTCAAGCTGTATTGAGAATATTTTTGAGGATAGGGCATTTAAGGAAATTATAGGAATTAAATAAAGGGGGTGAAAATCATGGTTATCAAAAAGATTGTAAAAAGGACAGCAGTCACCTGCAAGTGCCATCAGTCATGCTAACAATATCTCTTCCATTTTATATTCTTCTGTCAAAACAAAAATAGATTGAAAGGTTGTTAATTATTATGCTGTTGTGGTATGATACAAAAATTAAGCCTTTCATATTCTTAGGAGGACTGAGATTGTATTTTAAGATATTATTTTATGTGCTGTTTGTTGCTATAGGTTTTGCCGCTAACACGGCCTTTGCTGATAACGAGCTAAATGCAATATTAAAAAAGATAGATGAAAAGCAAAAATCAGTTGAAACAATGAAGGGGCAGTTTGTTCAGAGAAAATCACTAAGCTTGTTGCAGAATGAAATAGTATCAAAAGGCACAATGTATTTCAAAAGGCCGCAGAGGATGGTATGGGAATATAAAGAGCCAGAAAAAAACACAATGATTGTAAATGGCAATATCGTCTGGTTTTATCTGCCTGATTTAAAGGAGGCAACAAGGTTTGATTTGTCTCAGAAGGCAGAGATAAAGAGCATCTTTGAAAAGATGGCTATAGGCATGGGACAAAGCGCAGAGGAGATGAAAAAGAGTTATGATGTTTCACTTTTAAAGAAAATAAGGAAATCTGATAAAAACATCATCGTCCTGCAGCTTATTCCAAAGGATGCTGCTATCTCTAATTTCTTTAAAAAGATTCATCTATGGTTTGAAGAAGACGGCGTTCTTTATAAGACAGAGCTTTTTGAAAGAAATAATGACATGACAATTATTGAATTTAAAAATATGAAGTTTAATGCCTCTATTTCTGATTCAGTCTTTGATTTCAGTCCGCCAAATAATGTAAAGGTTGTTAATCCCTTACAATAAACCCCGTTAGAAAGGACGCGGCTTTATACCACATCCTTTCTACGGGAGTTTAAATTTCCTATATTAAGCCACCCACGCCATGAAATGCGGGGCTTTCTAACGGGGTAAATATGAATAGACTCCTTCAATACATATCAATCATCTTTTCATACAGTCTTTTAATAGCTATTGTTTTAGTCTTTTCTTTTTGGTGGTATTTTCAGGAATTCTCACCGTCCAAGGGCATAGGCCACTGGATTGGATACACTGGCGGCGGAATGATGGTATTTACACAGATATACACAATCAGAAGACGGCTGAATTTTCTGCAGGGCATTGGCGTAAGAAAGGCATGGCTTGACCTTCATATCTATTTGGGACTTTTTGGCCCTATATTAATTACCTATCATACCACATATAAATTGGGCGGTATAGTTGCTGTAAGCTTTTGGAGCATGGTGGTTGTCATGGTTAGCGGGATAATCGGAAGATATATATATGTCCAGATACCTGTTGGGATTGCTGATAATGAGGATGAATTAAACAGGCTGAAAGCGGAAAGCGATTTGCTTACAAAAAAGATTGATAAATATTTTCCTGCAGGCGTTTCAATACATACCATTGTTGAAGAATTATCAGGCATGAAAAAGGTAGCAGTGTATCGCGGGTTGAAATCATTAGTGTATCTGTTTATAGGCGATGTGTTAAGGCCGTTCCGCTTCTTTAGTCTGCGAATAAAGCTCCTTTTAAGATTCAGGCTGCCATTTAGACCGCGTAGAGAAGTATATAGATTAGTAAAAGAGCAGACAATGACTATCCGCAAGATTGTTTTGCTTCAGGTTGCCCAGCAGCTTCTTGACTACTGGGTGGTATTTCATAGGATATTCGCATGGGTCATGTTTAATATAATGATTCTCCATATAATCGTTGCCCTGCTCTTTAAGGCTGCTTAAATATCGTGTGGTCTGACAAAGGCATCTGACACCCATCCGGATTTACCCTCTCCTTTTTCATCCAAAATCGTTACATAATACCATATCTGTCTGTCTGTGATTTTTACCTGTGCGCCGTTCTTAACCATTCCAATTATTATAGGCTCTCCGCTGGCGTTACTTGGCCTGTCCAAAAGCTCAATCATTTCTTTTACAAGCTCCCCCCTTTTATCCCTACCGGAAATATATACCTTTGAATTCATCTGATATACGCCAGTTGCCTGCTGCTGCGATGCTATAGGAAGGAGATAGTACCAGACAACCAATAGTATTGCTATTGCCCATATTATCAGTGAAGAGATAAAATATGTCTTCCAGTTAACCTTCTTCTGTCCTGAAATCTCGCCGCTAATCTTTGCCCTGAAAAGCTCTTCTTCTTTAATCCTTTTCTTTTCTTCTTCTGTCAGCGCCATATTGCCTCCTGTTTAGTAAATTTTTAACAATCCTTTCTGATATAAAGTTTATACTAAAATAAAATACTTGACAAGTTTAATAATGCAGTTTAATCTTTATTATAGTTTTAATCATTCAGCAAGGAGGTTAAATTATGAGAAGGTTTGCTCTGTTATTTTTAATGGCAATCTTTGTTTTAGGTATTTCTTCAGATGTCTTTTCAAAGGCAGTGGTAGGCGGTGTTATTTACAAAAGGAATGGCGCTGTTATCAAGACCAAGAAGTTTACAAAGACTTTAGAGCCAAGTGAAGCCGTCAGCGGGGATTATAAGGAGAATAATATAAAAATTAAGATATCTGATATAAAAGAGGTGCAGCTTTTGACATCTGATGTTGCCTATACCTTTGACCACTCTAAGCTGGTAAAAAAGAGCGGGGATTTGGTAATTATTAAGAGGGATGGCAAGCAGTATACACTCAAGAATGCATATTTTTCAACAAGCCATTTTGGCTATGAGTTTTTTGACGAGATAAATAACAGGGTGTCAGAGAATATGATAGCCTTCTCAGAGATTTCAAGGATTGTATTTGGCGAGGATGTCGGAACAGCAAAGAAATGTCCCAAGGACGGCAGAATATTTCCATCTGATTATATATACTGTCCATATGATAAGACAGAGCTGATTTCTGTAAAGCCTGAATAATTTATAGCTGGACGAAATATAGGACATAATTGAATAATTATGTATGCTATTTAGGACATTTGCTATGTTTTAATACCGATTCCTTTTATTAGATCTGAAGATTAAAATTGAGAAAAAAATATTTATAAATCAATTACCTTTGATAAAGTACGCTGATTATAACATCTGTGATAGGGTTGTTGGCATGGAACTTGCTTATTTATAACTCATCAGAAAGGATGTGGTGGATATTTTGATGATGAGGTTAGGTCATAGGTTAACATTAGGAAAGGGGTGCGGGTTAAATGAGTAATGTTGGTTTATTAAAAAAGGTTGCTATATTCAAGGATTTGACTGATGAGGAATTAAAGACAATAGATGGGTTGCTTGTTGAGCGTCATTATAAGAAGGGCTGCCTGATATTAAAGCAGGGGGATGCTGCTGATGCTATGTATCTGGTCAAGGAAGGTAATTTAAGGATTACAAAACTAACAATGGATGGAAGGGAAAAGATTGCAGGCTTATTAAAAGAAAGCGATTTTTTTGGCGAGATATGCATATTGATTGGCAAGGAGAGATGCATAAATGCAAGGGCGATTACTGACTGCAGGCTCGCTGCATTATCACGGAATGATACAATAAATATTTTAGAGAAAATGCCAAAGGTTGCTTTTAGCTTTATTAACACATTATGTTCAAGGCTTGTAGAGGCAGAACATCACATGGACGGGCTTCTTTTTAAAAGCATTGAAGAAAGGATTACTGATCAGCTTTACGAACTCTCAAAAGGACACGGTGTTTATTTAAAAGACGGTGTTCTTGTTAATATTAAACTTACTCATCAATTTCTTGCAGACATGATCGGGATATCAAGGGAGTCTGTAACAAGGGGAATAAAGGAGTTGAAAAGAGAAGGCGTAATTAAGTACATGAAAAACAGGCAATATGTGTTAGATGCCTCCCCCTTTAGAAGCATATAATATGGCAGCCCGAATATAATTCCTCAAAATAATCTATTAAAAAATTAAATCTCCAATTGTGACAGCAATCACTGAGATTATTTTTATAAAGTAGTAATATCCATAACACTGCTGAAAGTTTTAAGCGTAGATAAAGATTCAGTTAAGAGGGGGAATAAACCTACTTATAAGTACTATTTATAAAAAACCCCTAATTTAGAGGCAGGGAGACTTATTTTTTCTGATGCCTGAAAAATAGGCATTTTAAACGAGAGCGGCTTATAACCTAAATTAAAAAAATATTAGATGATACTTGGCCATTATAAGTGTTTTAGAAGATTAAGATGTAAAGAAATAATAACCATATTTATATTTTTATGGAGCTTTGGGATTTATTCAGGCAACATCCTTGCAGAGGAAAAAGGGCAGGGGTTTGGCGGCCTGATAAGCCCGGGGAAATTGTCAAATGCTCACTCTGATATTGAAGGCATTAATAATTGTACGAAGTGCCATCAGCTTGGTGGTGGTGTTCCCGATTCAAAGTGTCTTGACTGCCATAATAAGATTCGGGAGAGGATAGGAAAAGGCAAGGGTCTCCATGCAAAGGCAGAGGGGAAGTGTTTCAAATGCCACACAGACCATAAGGGAAAGCACTTCAGCATTGTTGAAATAGAGAAGGATAAGTTTGAACATGAAAAGACAGGGTACAAACTTGAAGGCAAACATTATGACATCAAAAGCAAATGCAGCAAATGCCACGGGACAAAGGGTTCGTATCTCGGGCTTAATCAGGAGTGTACAAGCTGTCATAAGAACAGGCATGCTGACCAGTTTGGAAGCAAGAAGTGCCTTGAGTGCCATGATGTTAAGGCATGGAAGCCGGCAATCTACAACCATTTTGAAAAGCCGAAGTTCAAGCTCACAGGCAAGCACAAGGATGTTGAATGCGCTAAATGCCATAGAGACGATAAATTCAAGGGCACAACAACAATATGCAGTGAATGTCACAAGAACGAACATAAAGACCAGTTCCTTGGCAGAAAGTGCGATGAGTGCCATAAGGCAGAGGGGTGGAAACCTTCTAAGTATGACCATGAAAAAAATAAGAATTTCAAACTTACAGGCAAACACAAGGATATTTTATGCGCAAAGTGCCATAGGAAAGGGTTGTATCAGAATATAGGCGCCGAGTGTATTGACTGCCACAAGAATTTACACAAGGAGCAGTTTGCTGATTTAAAATGCACAGAGTGCCATAAGACAAAGGAGTGGAAGCCGTCAACATACAAACATGAAAAGAATCTTAATTTTAAGCTTACAGGCAAACACAAGGATGTTGAATGCGCCAAATGCCATGAGAAGGGCAAGTTCAGAGACCGAGAAAGGGCATGCACAGTATGCCACAAGGATAAGCACAAAAATCAGTTTGCAGAAAAAAAATGCGAGGATTGCCATAAAACAGAGGGCTGGAAGCCGTCAACATACAAGCATGAAGATAGCCAGAAATTCAAGCTTACTGGAAAACATAAAGATGTTTTGTGCAGCAAGTGCCATGAAAAGGGGATATTCAGGGATTTAGAGAAGGCATGCGCCTCTTGCCATCAGGACAAGCATGTTGGGCAGTTTAAGAAAAGGCTATGCGAGGATTGCCATAAGGTAGAGGGCTGGAGCCCTTCTACTTATGACCACAATAAAAATATGAGGTTTAAATTGACTGATAAACATAAGGATGTGAAGTGCAGTATATGCCATAGGGATGGCAAATTTGCAGGGCTTGATACCTCCTGCAGCTTATGCCATAAACCTGACCATAAGGTAGAAAGGCCAAAGGAGTGCGAGAGGTGTCATACTGCAAAAACATGGAAACTTGATCCAACTATACATGCAAAGAGGGGATTTCCATTGATAGGCGGACACGCAAAACTTGGCTGCAGCGACTGCCATAAGGATGCTGCATATAAACAGCCTGCAGTAAGCTGCGTAACATGCCACAAGGATATCCATAATAATCAGTTCGGCATGTTCTGCAAAGACTGCCATTCGCCGCTTAAATGGAACCCATCCACATTTACACATGCAAAGGCCGGGTTTTTCGGCCTCGGCGGCGTTCACAGAGTGATTGCAGACTGTTCAAGGTGTCACAGCAGCGGGCAATACAAAAACCTATCAATGGAATGCTATAACTGCCATAAGAAGGATTATGAAAGCACAACCATGCCGCCGCACAAGGATTACAGTAATTATTTTTCAACAGAATGTAATAAATGCCATAAAGATACTGACCAGAGCTTCAAAGGTATAAGATTTGACCACAGCTTCTGGCCATTGGAGGGAAGGCACAGCACTGCGCCATGCAGTAATTGTCATTCAAGATAGGATTTAATATTATTAATATTTTTTTGTAGAAGGGGGTAATTATGAGGAAGAATATTTTGATTAAAAATGCCCTTTTAGTGGCGCTGACAACTATTATTCTGGCAATAACAGCGCTATCTGTCAACAGCGCATTTGTTAAACCGCAAGGCAATGACTGCTACTACTGCCACAGGACGCACTATGAGGGAACAACAAATCCTAATCATACTGCCAATAATTTTCCAACAAAATGCGACACCTGCCACAGGGCAGCAACAGGCGCATGGAGGCCTGCCTCATCCTTTAATCATGCAGGAATAACAAGCGGGTGCTACGACTGCCACAAGGCAAAATATGATTCAACAACAAATCCTAATCATACTGCCTCTAATTTTCCGACTACCTGCGAGCAGTGCCATAGAACAAACTCATGGCGGCCTGCTACATTTTCACATACAAAATTTCCGCTTGTAGGCGTTCACGCCACATTGCAGTGCAGCGTATGCCACCAAGGCGGCAAATACACAGGGTTATCAAGCGACTGCTATTCCTGTCATAAGGCAAAATATGACGCAACAACAAATCCAAATCATGCCACAGCAGGTTATTCGACAGACTGCACCCAGTGCCACAAGGCGTCTGACCCAGCATGGAAGGGCGCAACTTTCAGCCATACAAAGTTTCCATTAACAGGACTGCATACAACAGTTGACTGCGCCAAATGCCATTTGAATAATCAATATGCAGGCACGCCAAAGGAGTGCTCTGCCTGCCACTGGACGAGGAATCAAAAAGACCCGTGGAAGTTAAGGCTTGGCCAGACTTGCCAGCAGTGCCATAATACATCAGGCTGGAAGCCTGCAAACTGGAACCACTCAAGCCCGCCTGCAAGCTATGCCTTGCAGGGGATTCATAATACACTTGCATGCATGACATGCCATACTAATTATCAACAGGTTGCAGGTAAGGAATGCTACTCCTGCCACAAGGCAAGGTATGATGCAACGACTAATCCAAATCATGCTACATCAGGCTTCCCGACCACCTGCGAGCAGTGCCATAAGGCATCTGATACAGCATGGACTCAGGGCAAATTTAATCACAGCATAACCTCCTTTCCATTAACAGGCCTGCATATAACAGCCACATGTGCCAAGTGCCATCTAAACGGTCAATATAAAGGCACTCCGAGAGACTGCTACTCCTGTCACTGGACAAGGAATCAAAGAGACCCATGGAAGTTAAGGCTTGGCCAGACTTGCGAGCAGTGCCATAATACATCAGGCTGGAAGCCTGCAAACTGGAGCCACTCCAGTCCGCCTGCGAGCTATGCTTTGACAGGCAAACATGCAGCAACAGTCTGCGCAACATGCCATGTGAATTATCAGAGGGTTGCTGGTAGGGACTGCAATTCCTGCCACAAGGCAAAATACGATGCATCTACAAATCCAAAGCACTCTACAATTGGATTTGGCACCACCTGCGAGCAGTGCCATAATACAACGGTATGGTCACCGGCTAACTGGAGCCATTCAAGCGCGCCTGCAAACTGGGCTTTAACAGGATTCCATACAACACTAACCTGTACAAGGTGTCATGTAAATTCACAGCAGATTACAGGCAGGGCTTGTTACTCCTGCCATAAGGCAAAATATGACGCCTCAACAAATCCAAAGCACAGCGCTGCAAAAATAGGAACTGTGTGTGAGAACTGCCATAATACTTCTGCATGGACGCCGGGAAAGTTCAACCATGCAACAGATGGAAAAGGGGCGATATCTTCTAAGATGGCAAATAACAAGTGCAGCAGTTGTCACCCGAATAACAGCAACTATACACTTAGCGCTACAAAGTGCCTCGGCTGCCATAAGAGAGAGCACAATAATGATCCTTGCGCCCAGTGCCACTATACTGTTGCGCCGTGGGATAAGACAAGATAGGTTTTATATTGTGGGGTCTGTGTATGATAGTAGGGGCTTAATATATTAAGCCCCTACTTAATTAAACCCCTACAAAATCTTATATGAAAAAGGGTAGGATGTGCAAAATAGAAAGATATTTGGGGCAGGATGGAATAAGATTGCAGGATTTTTGCTGTCTGTGATTTTGACATTGTTTATTAATTCAACTGCTTATTCATTAGAGCTTTCAGAGCAGTTTTTATTTAAGAAGATTGCAGTCCTTGATTTTGAGGATAAGGGGAATAAATATGGTGAAACGGCTGGAGATGCTGTGAGGGATGCTATGCAGAAGGGCTATCCCCACAAGATTTTGCCAAAGGAAGCTGTATTAGAAGGTTTGGCAAAGGCAGGCATAAAAATAAAACATCCCCTTTCCTCTGCTGATTTAGTAAAAATTGGAAAGGCATTAAAGGCAGACGCAGTAGTAGCAGGCTCAGTAAATATAGGTGATACAGTATCAATAACAGCCCAGATATTTGATGCAAAAGAGGGGCAGCCACTTGCCATAGAAAGTTTTCAGGAAAAGGGCGAGACTGATATCCAAATTAAGAGGGGAACTCAGTTGATTGCTTATAAACTTTTTAATAGGATTCCATATAAAGGTATTGTTATTGATAGAAGCGATAAGAATTATTCAGTTGATGCCGGCAGGAATCAAGGTGTTGGTAAAGGGACTGTAATGTCTGTTTATGAAATTGTGGGTATTAACAGGCACCCTTTTCTCAATGATGTGATTTCAGTGGATAAGGCAGAGATAGGCATATTAGTTGTTACAGAAGTAAGTGAAAACTCCTCCATTGCAAAGATAAAAACATTGAAAGAGGGAAGGGAGATAAGGGTAAATAATAAGATTGATTATAAGCCTTCAAAAGAGATTATCCCAAGACCTGCTGAAGCTGTAATAAAGAAGACCGAAAGGCAGGCAGCATCTTTATCAAATGAAGCCGGCAGTTACAGCATTGATGAGATATTTACATTTAACAGGATTCTGCCATTTGGTTTTACTGATAAGACAGGCAAGAAATATGACAGGGCTGTGGAGAGTGCGGTTAGATATGTGTTTGAGGCAGTATACCCTTTTAAGACAATAACCTTTTCAGAGGCATTGATTAAAAAGGAGCTTGAGGCAAAGAGGATGGCAATAGCACATCCAATGCCGCAGAATGTTGGCGCATTAATCGGCGAGGTGAGTAGTGCAGATGTTATTGTAACAGGAAGCATTGAGATGGTTAATAATAATACGAGAATATTCATCCAGATGGTCAGCGGAAAAACAGGGGAGCCGTTATTCTATGAAGAAGAGGTAATTGTTGGCCCTGCTACCGCAGCAATAGTCAGGGATGTGGCAAGAAAGGTTACTAACAGGCTGATAAATAAGATGCCCTATAAGAGCGCTGTCACAAACAAGAAAGATGATTTTGTTTATATTGACGCAGGCAAAAAACATGGCATTCAGAACGGCGCTATACTGCCAATATTTAAGATAAGAGGCATAAAGCGCGACCCTGTTACAAATGAGGTGGTATCAGTTGATAAAAGAATGATGGGTGAGATTATTGTGATAGATGCAAAAGACTACACATCCACTGCCAAGATGTATTCCATTATCCTTGGTGAGAAGATAGATATTGGCAGCAAGGTTATGTTTGAGCCTGCAAAGGATATCGCTGTAACGGTGCTTCCACAGATGGAAGATGTAAAGGCAGAAGAAAAGGCTGCTACTGCCCCGGTATCTCCTTTAAAACAACGGATATACGGTGATTTATCCACTGGATATAATTTTATGAAAACGGATTATAAGGATAATCCTGATTACATTTACAGCACACTGACAACAAGACTGAATCTTAATGCGCTAAATCTATTTAATACCAATCTAAGTTTCTTTTTTGATGGAAACGAAAGAGAGGACTTGAGATACAATAAGACAAAGGAGACAAACCCAGCCGCACAGCAGCATCAGTATTCCATAACAACCCTGTATATGCTATATCAAAACCTCTTTGGCAGGCTTGATACCTATATTGGCAGACACAGCGTGCCCGAAGGCGCAGTTTATATAGATGGAGGCCAGTTGAGGTATAATTTTACTCAACGATTCAGGATTGGCGGTTTCGGCGGTCTCAGATCAAACATAAACGACTATGAGGTAGACCACAATTATGAAATATACGGGGTATACGGAGGCTATGACGGCGATATTTTGGGCACAACACTTTCCTATGTTCATATCTTTCATCAGGGCAATTTTGACAGAGGATATGCAAACCTGCAGGCTTATTTAAGGCCAACACCCTATCTTAGATTCAATATGTATCTCACAGAAGAGCTCAATTTTGAATATAAGGATGAGGAGACCTATGATACGTCCAATTTTTATATCAGCGGCACATATAATCCAATACCTGATATTACCCTTTCGCTTGTATATTCCATGTTTGAACCATTTAGGAGCTTTACAGATGATAAAACCTTCTATAGGGAATATCACGAGTACAGATATGAAGGAAGGGCAAATTACAGATTTCTGAAACATTATAATATTGACGCCAGCGCCTCTTATTCTCAAAGGGAGGAAACATGGCAAAACAGTATAATGTATTCCATTGGTCTGGGTGACACAAATTTTTTTAACTCAGAGGTGCAGTGGAATTTCAGGTTTACGAGAAATTTGTACAATATGCAGCCTGAGGGGGCTGATGCAACTATGTACTATCATACGCATTCTGAGGTCTATTTCTTCAGCATGGGAAGGAGCCTGTTCAACAGGCTCTATCTGGACGGCAGATATACGCTTCAATATACAAAGGAGCACCACGAAGAAATGTTCGGTGGAGACAAGAGAACAAAGATGAGCATATTTGGAGGCACATTATCAATTAATCTACCATACAATATTTATTCGCTTTTAACTTATGAGCATACAAAGACAAAGTCTGATATTCAGGGCACAAGTTCAGATGCAGATAATATTTATGCGCAAGTGGGGTATAGATTTTAATATGCAGTGGAGACATCATACTAAGTGAATTATATGAGAAAACTTTATGTGGTTTTGTTTCTTTTTAGTCTGATAATTTTTATTGGCTGTGCAGCGGTTCAGGAGGGCGGCAAGGCTGCCGGCAAAAAGGCTCCTTATATCGTTTTTACAGTTCCTGCAAACGGCCAGACAACAGTGCAGCGCTCAGGAAACTTTTATGTAGAGATATATTTCAGCGCAGAGATGGATCCGACAATAAAGGATTTTTTTATGATGGCAGCAAGAGGCAGGAGGGTAGAGGGCAGGTTTTTCTGGCTGAACGGCCACACCTTGCAGTTCAGGCCTGATGCTGTATTAGAGCCAAATACCAACTATGAATGCCGGGTAACAGATGGATATACAACATTTAAAGAAAGATTAAGAGATATACCATATATCTGGTTATTTACAACAGGGCCATAGAAACATTAGGGGGCAGACCCGTGCGCCTGCCCAAATAATGAGTACAAACACATAGATTTGCCCCTGCATTAAAAAAGGAGGTATAGGAAGATGGGAACAAGATTTAAAATCAATTTAGATGATTGCACAGGCTGTGGGGTATGTGAAGATACATGTCCACAGGTATTTAAGGTGGTTGGTGAAAAGTCCTCTGTTAATAACGATGCGATTGATAAGAATCTTGCCGCAGCGACAGAGGCAAAGAATTCATGCCCTGATAAGGCGATTGTTTCTGCGTAATAAGAACAATTATTTTTTGTGTTTTTATAGGAAGAAGGTGATTTAAATGATAAGAACATTAGATGCAAGTGATTTTATAGAGCCAGAAAAGAAGAGGCTGCTTTATCCTGATTCATTATCTTCCTTAACAAATCTCAGAAAAGGCGAGGCGTCGCCTCGCCCCTACAATCCAGAGGTACAGGAGTGCCGTGAGCTCTTTGGAATCAAGGGGGCGCTTTGCCAAAAGGATAAGGGGATGGTTGTTTATCGTGAGGGAGAAGATGGAAATAGTTTTTATCTTCTGCAAAAAGGCAGTATCACATTAAATATCAATCAGGGGATGATTGTTGAGAGCGTAAAGCCCTTTGAGTTTTTTGGCGTTGAATCTGTCTTTTCAAAAAAATGGCTGACAACCGCAATTGTAAATGATGATGCAGAACTATACGAATTCAAAAATTCAGATATGATGAACACCATTGATTTTAGAAAAGGGAGTGAATTATTGAAGATCGTTGAGCAGGCTTATACAATGGAAAGGATAAGATTATTATATAAAATTTCCCCTTTTATTGGGAATAATGAAAATGAATTAAATGATATAGTTGAGGGTATTACAATAATGCCTTTTAAAAAGGGCCAGATTATGGAACCGGAAGATGGAGAAGGCTTATACATAGTTTTAGAAGGAAAGATGATTTTAGTCAGAGAGGATATAAGCAACAGCGCTGATTCTGTTTATCAGAATGGCGATATAATCTACAAGCCTCTGTTTAAGCTTGCCGGAGAAGAGGACGGAGAATTGTTAAAGTTGAATGAAAAGATTGTTCAGAAGATGATAAACACATCTATGCCTTTTAAAAATAGAATAGGTGAGGAAATAAAAAAGATTGAGAAATGCGCTAAACCTGCAGGCAAAAAACAAAAAAGATCTGAACCAGCAGCCCAAGTTATGTCTGACAATGAACAGAAACCTCCTGCTGAGATGGAGAATAAAGCGGATATAAAAGAAGAGAAGAATAAGGAAAGATTAAACACACACGAAATAAGGTTGTTTTTGTCAGCCTCGCCTGTCTTTGGCAGTATCGGCCTTGAAGAAAAGTCAAAGATTGCTAAATGCGCTGAACTGGCCTGTTTTGATAAGAATCAGGAAATCATAAAGGCCGGCACATTCGGCGAGGGAAAATTTTATATTATCAAAAAAGGGCAGGTGAAGATTATAAAGACAAACAACAGAGGGAATATTATAACAGTAGGTTGGTTAGAAGAGGGTGATTTCTTCGGAGAGCAGCCGTTGATTTATAATGTTGAAAATAATGAGACCATAATATCACTAACTAATATAGAACTTCTTGCCATTGATAATCACAGCTTCAGAGGCCTTTATGATTATTATCCAAGTTTTAAGAAGACGATAATAAGCAGGCTTAAAGAAAGGGCAATAGGATTTTCTGAGATTGAGAATAATCTGAAGGCATTAAGCATAATGAACTTTATGATTGAAAACGGCCTTACCTATGCTGCGAATCTCAAGATATATGAGCTTAATAAATGTATAAATTGTTTTTCCTGCGTTAAGGCTTGTAAAGAAAGGCATGGCATTGCAAGATTCAGAAGGATCGGGCCAAAATATAGCTATGCAAGCATCCCTCAGTCCTGCCGAACCTGTAAGCATCCTACCTGTCTTAGTAAATGCAGAAAGAGCGCTATTATGCGTGAGGAAAACGGTGAGATTGCAATTAACTCTAAGTGTGTCGGGTGCGGTTTATGCGCCAAGTCCTGCAGCTTTGGGGCTATTGAGGTCATAGAATCAGAGATAGTAAATGGAAAATCAAAACGAAAGGCTGTTAAGTGCGAGCATTGCAGGAGTTACAGTAATTGCGCTTGTGTATCAGAGTGCCCTACAGGCGCTATAAAGCATGTAGAACCAAGAGCATATTTTAAACATCTTTTAACACAGCAGGAGGTTAAATGATATTTGACTTGAAAGGAGGTGAGAATGTGAAAAAACGGTGGGGTATAATGTCTTTATCAGCACTTGTAATCTTGATAATGCTATTTATCAGCGCCGAATATTCCTTTGCGATGTCATTTGAAAAGGCAAGGAAATTAATTGCCAGAGAGGCAATACAAAAGGGTCTTGAACAAACTGATATTTCAAATGCAGTGGGCATTATGAAAGACCTTGTTCATAAAGGAATCAGTGTGGATGAGGCCTATGCTGTTGTGAGCAGGATAGTAAAAAGAAGCAATCATGAAGAACTTAAAGAAAATACCGAACGGATAAGAGAGGCAGCAGTAAACAGCCCTGATTACTGGGTAATGCAAAACTAACAAACTAACAAGGAGGCAGCTATGATTAGGATTATTCTTCGCAATCTTTCAATATTAATTATTACACTGTTTTTATTACCATCGGCACTATACGCAAGTTCATCAGATGTTTCACTTTGGAAATCAATATACCCGAGCTCCAATCTGAGCAACACACTGGGGTGCAGTCTATGCCATACCTCGGCGCCGCAGACTAATTTATACGGAAGTGCGCTCCTGACCGCATCAGGCGGAAGCGGCAAATGGGGGAGCTCTAACAAGACCTCTGTTATCAAATCTGTGGAAGGCCTTGATTCAGACGGCGATGGGGCTACTAATATAGCAGAGATAAATGCAAATACAAACCCAAGTGATCCTAACAGCAAGCCTGCTCCGCCGCCTGTAACAGACACTCCGCCTGTTGCAAGGATAACAGTTGCTAAAACAACCTTTACAGTAGGTGAAACGGCGACATTCAGCGGTTCAACCTCAACGGATGATAAAGGGATAGCAAAATACGAATGGGATTTAAATGGCGATAATACCATTGATGTAAGTGGTGTAACAGCATCAACCGCCTATGCAGCTGCTGGTTCCTATAAGGTTACATTAAGGGTTACAGATACTATAGGACAGACAGGAAGCGCCTCTGTTACGATTGCTGTATCAGCGCCAGCGCCTCCACCTGTAACAGATGCACTGCCTATTGCCAGAATAGCAGCCTCAAAAACATCTGTTAATATCGGAGAGGTTGTTAATCTTAGCGGCTCAGGTTCAACAGATGATAAAGGCATAACTAAATATGAATGGGACTTTACATCAAATGGAAGCATAGATGCCACAGCCGTGAATGCCACAACATCCTATCCTTCAGCAGGGACATATAAGGTCACACTGAAGGTTACAGATACAATCGGCCAGACCGGGACAGCCACTGTAAACATAACTGTCAATGCTGCTGTAGCACCGCCGCCAACAAAACCACCAACACAGCCGCCGAGTGGCGACAGAGATGATGACAGTAAGAAGAAAGAAGATCGAAAAAAGAAAGAGGATGAGGAGCGCAGAAGGAGAAAATAGTGTTATACTAAATAGCGCCTTAATTCTAAGGGCAGGTAGCAAAAGCTACCTGCCCTTTTTTATTAATATGAAAAAGGTTTGTGATTGACTGAAAAATAAAAAATCAGTATAGTTACCTCTTATGAATGTACTCTTAATATATCCTGCCTCTGACAATGCCTTTAGCAAGGTCGGTTTTATCCTGCCGCCGCTCGGATTGGGGTATATTGCCTCTGTTTTGATAAATGCCAGCCATAAGGTGAAGATTCACGATTTTAATGTTCAGCATGATGGCATCAGCTTTGAAGGGTTTGACATTACAGGCATATCTGCGAATACATCAAGGCATAAGAAGGCATTGCAGATTGCAAGGGAGGCACAGAAGGCTGGTTTAAAGGTAGTCATGGGCGGCCCCCATGTTACCTTCATGGATGAAGATACTGTAATGAATGACGGCATAGACTTTGTTGTCCGGAATGAGGGTGAGGATACCTTTTTAGAGCTTATTGATACAATTGAGAATGGCTTGTCCCTAAGTGGAATAAAAGGCATTTCATATAAAGAGAATGGCCGGTTCAGAAGAAACCCTGACAGACCCGCGATAAAGGACATAGATTCCATACCGCTTCCTGCAAGGGATCTGATGCAGATGGGCAGATATAATACCTTGGAGATGGCTAAGAGGAAGACCTCGTCAATTGTTACAAGCAGGGGGTGTCCGCTTGACTGCTCTTTCTGTGCCTCTTCCTTTTCCAGCATGGGCTGGCGTGCAAGGAGCATAGAACCTGTTGTGGATGAGGTAGAGATGCTGAATAAAGAGTATGGCTTTGGCGGCATTGCATTTTTAGATGATAATTTTACACTGAAGCCGAGCAGGACAATAGAGATTTCAAAAGAGATTATAAAGAGGGGGCTTGATATAAGATGGTGGTGTTTCTCCAGAGTGGATACAATCGCAAAGAACGAGGAGATGGTAAAATGGATGTCCGAATCAGGATGCAGACATATCTTTATGGGCATAGAGAGTGTTAATCAGGATGTGCTTAATTCATATAACAAGAAATACAGCGCAGGCAAGGCAAAGCAGGCAGTGGAGATGCTCAGGGATTATAAGATAGAGACTATGGCAAGCTTTATATTTGGCGATATCAAAGAGACAAAGACAATGATGCTTGAAACTATCAGGTATGCAAAAAAATTAAACCCCGGCAGCGCACAGTTTACTATACTTACGCCATATCCCGGAACAAGACTCTATAATGAGATTAAAGACAGGCTGATTACAGATGACTGGGATAAGTATGACTGTATGAATTCTGTGATGCGGCTGGATTATGTATCAGCCGAGGAGCTCAAAGAGATTTTATTTTATGCGTATAAATCTTTTTACATAAGGCCGAGCAGGATCATAACAAGCCTCTTAAGCAGTATTAGGGGAAGGGGCGTGAAAATCGGTAAAATAAAAAATCTGATATCAACACTTAAGGCAACATAGATTAAGACTGAGCCCTTTCAGGGCTCAGCCGTAAAGCGGGTCTATCTTTCAAAGTTCAGCTTCTTTACTACCTTGTGCACCTCAATGGGCTTGTTTGGCGCTGGGAAGTAGGTAACCTTTACCTCAACCTCTGCGTTCTTTGTGTCAGCAGGAAGCTCTGTAACAAATGTTTCCTTTGTAGTCTTTCTCGGCGGGAGTGTTAGGTCTATAATATCCTTTATCTGCCATGCGCCGAGCCTGTGGTCGCCCTCTGCATCCAAGCCAATCTCCCAGTATTCCTTCTTGCCCATATTTACTACTGTTCCCTTATCTGTCTTTGCGGTCACATCCAGGACCACTTTTGCGCTCCATAGTCACCCGTCCGGGATCCTGTGCCCCGCCCTGTTGATGAGGCCAATATTTGCGATTATTGATGGAACCCACTTGCCCGGATGCAGCTTTGTTCCTACAACCTGTGCATCAAGGCCGATGCCTTCCTGCACAATATCCAGTTGATAGGCGCCGGGGAATGTGTGACCTCTGTTGTTCTTCTTCATGTGGCAGTCCTGACATGTCTCTGTCCCGCCATTAGCCTTATATGCATTCTGATAGCTTTCATAGAGGGTATTGCAGATTACAACATCACCGTCAGGCGGCGTATACGCGCCGTGGCACTGGCCGCAGAAGAGTGGTCTTTCCATAGCAGGAGACATTTCTGTTTTGTGTGCTGGCGATTTTCTGCCGGCAGGGCTGTAGTAAACATCCTTCTGCGCTGCGCCTCTTAAATTCTTTTCTACTACTGCTTTTGTATTATGGCAGGTTACACAATTGACATTGAGCTTTGCAAGCTCCTTTTTTGCAGACTCCTTTTTTGCCTCATCCTTTTCATCAACAGCAGCAACAATAAGGTCGCTAATCTGTTTTATAAGCGGCTCTGACGCATCCTTAAGCTGAGGCGCATGACAGTTCATGCAGCGCATTATGTGCTCTCTGTTTACTGGCTTGTTCCATTCCTTGCCAAGGCCGTTAACAATAAATGCCCTTAAACCCGGAAGGGAATGGACAATAGACTGTGAATGATAAGATGATTTCCACTCATCATAAATCTTTGAGTGGCACTGCTTGCATGTTTCATCGCTGTAGGCCTTTGCAAGCTCATTAATGCTTTTATACTCTGCAAATGCTGTTGCTGGCAGTAAAACGAGTACGATGACTAAAAGAACTTTCAGAGGTTTCATTAGATATCCTCCCTTCTGTTATAGGTTGGATTTCATACTACGCTTCTTGAATCGTTATTTGTAAGAGCATCACCTCCTTTTTTTCTTGGAGGAAAGACATGCGGGTCGCATCATGAAGCAACCTGATCCCCTCCAGATGCTTCACCCCCGACCCTTTTAAAAGGAAAGATAAAATAGAATATATCTGCGGCTTAAATCTTGCATGTAATTATACCTGTTAAACTATCATAAAAATGTGGCGGAGTCAATAATAATGCTTATATTGTTTATAATTTTTTGCTTGCCTATTGACCTTATAAAGGAATAAAATATTTTATTATAGTCAGATTCAAAACCGTTTCTTTTTTTCCTAAATCTCCGGCTTAAGGAGGCACCTATGTTAGCAAAAAGAACATTGGTTTTAACAGTAGTGTTGTTAATTCTTTTAAGCGCTTCTTTGGTTTTTGCCCAGCCTATGCGCATGTGGAAGGGAAGCGGCGGATGGGGTATGGGCTCCAAGTATCAGGGGATGTATGACCCAAAAACAGTAGAGAGCCTTTCAGGCGAGGTTATTAATGTAGACAAGATAACACCAATGAAGGGGATGCACTACGGCATACATATCCAGTTAAAAACAGAAAAAGAGACGCTGTCTGTCCACCTTGGCCCAGGCTGGTATATTGAAAGGCTTGATGCAAAGATTGAGAAAGGCGACAAGATAGAGGTCAAGGGCGCAAGGGCAACAATGATGGGGCAGCCTTCAATAATCGCTTCAGAAATCAAAAAGGGCGATAATGTATTAAAGCTCAGGGATGAAAACGGCATCCCTGTCTGGGCTGGTTGGAGAAGGTAAAAACAATCCCAAAACCCTGCTTTGAGCCGGGGCAGGGTTTTTATAAAAAGGAGCCAGCCATGCCATTAATATCCGCAGATAATATTCAAAAAGATTATAAGACAGGCGAAGTAACAGTCAGGGCATTAAAGGGCTTGAGCTTTGAAATTGAGCCAGCTTCGTTTGTTTCTTTCATAGGCCCTTCAGGAAGCGGAAAGACCACCCTTTTAAACCTTATCGGATGCCTTGACAAGCCCTCAGATGGAAAGCTGACAGTAGCAGATACGGATGTCATCCATCTTGACAGGAAACAGAGCGCATCATTCAGAGGGAGCAATATAGGCTTTATCTTTCAGGACTTCAATCTAATCCCTGTGCTCACTGTTTACGAAAACATAGAATACCCTCTCCTAATGGTGCAGAGCGTACCTGCTTTAGAAAGGGAAAAGAGGGTTGCTGCGCTTCTAAATGCTGTTGGAATGATTGATCAGAAAAATAAATATCCAGACCAGATTTCAGGAGGCCAGAAGCAGAGGGTAGCGGTTGCAAGGGCATTGGTCACAAATCCAAAACTCGTTCTTGCGGATGAGCCCACTGCAAATTTGGACCATAAGACAGCTTATATGGTCATTGAGCTTATGAAAAAGATGAGGGATGAATTCAAGACCACCTTTATATTCTCCACCCATGACCAGAAGATCGTCGGCGAGGCAGAGATTATTTACATGCTTGAGGACGGGGAGCTGAAGGGCAAGGAGATAAAAGGAGGTAAGAATAATGGGTAACCTCTTTAAAATAGCAATACGGAATCTTTTGCGATATAAAAGGAGAACGCTGCTTACAGCCTCGCTGATAACAGTAGGCGTTGTCTTTGTCCTCGTGTTTATCTCTGTTACAGGCTCTTTCAAGAATATGATGATAGGACAGATAACCGACTCCATGCTCGGACATATGCAGGTGCACAGAAAGGGCTATGTGGCTTCCATAGAAAATCTGCCATTAAATCTGAATTTAAGGCCGGATGATGTTAAACAGCTTGAAGACATGCTGAATAAACAGACTGAGATTGAGGCATATTCTTTGAGGATAAAATTCGGAGGCATGTTCAGTAATTTTGTAGAGACCACTAATATAAGACTAAACGGCATCTATCCTGATAAGGAATTAAAGAGTGTCCCGCTCCTTGCTGCAAGGGTGAAAGAGGGCAAAAAGACCCTTGATAAGGGAGGAATCTGGATACCGGAACTTCTGTCTAAAGGCATGAAGGTGAAGGTTGGCGATGCGATAGTGGTAGTTGCCACTAATAAAGACGGCTCTGTTAATGGAAAGCAGCTTATTGTGGCAGGCGTGCTTGAAAGCGCAACAGGCCCAGGCGGAAGGGACGGCTACATACACATAGAAGATGCCATGGAAATCCTCAGGATGGAAGGCATGGAAATAAGCGAGGTTGCCATCAGGTTGAAGGACTTTGGAAGACTCAATGCCTTTAGCAAAAAACTGGAGGGCTTGATTTCAAAGGAGCTTAATCAGCCGGATAAGACTATCTTTGAGCTCCACACATGGGAAAGGCTCACTCCTTTTTACACCATCGCCAATATGATAGATGTGATGACCTTTTTTATAAAGCTCATGCTGATTGCCATCGTGTTAATCAGCATAATGAATGTGATGATAATGGCAGTGTATGAAAGGATAAGAGAAATCGGCACTATCGCTGCAATAGGCACACTGCCGGGAAAGATATTGAACATGTTTGTGATTGAGGGCTTCTGCCTCGGCATAGTGGGCGCAGTTATCGGCAATGTTGTCGGGATTGTCTTAATCCTTATACTTAATATGTTGAAGATAACCTTTAATTTCGGGCAGCAGCAAGGCTTAATCCTTCAGGCAAATATATACCCCTATGACCTCATCGTTATATCAGCAACCGTAATAATCGTCTCTGTAATCGCCAGCCTCCAGCCTGCTTTTAAGGCTTCGCGCATGGAGCCGATTAAAGCTCTGAGGCATGTATAAATATAAGGGAGGATTCATGCTTAAAATAATCGGTTTAATTCTCACATTAATAATCGTTGCTCCGGTTTATGCCATTGACGGCACAGTTCTTTTGAAACAGGTGGACAGGAACCTGAATCCGGAATCATACGAGTCATACAGAAAGCTTATTAATATAGAGCCTGACGGCAGAAAAAAGGAATACACGCTTTTTACCGTCAAAAAGGGAGTGGACAAGGTCGTGTCTTTATTTCTTGCGCCTGCAAGCGAGAAAGGCAGGAGCACACTCAGGCTCGGAGACAATATGTGGCTTTACATCCCCAATGTTGCCAAGCCTATACGCATAACGAGCATTCAATCCGTTGTAGGCGGAGTATTTAATAACGCAGACATACTTCAGCTTGATTATGCTGCTGAATACAATGTGGAAAAGGTTGATGAAACAGGAAACGAATACCTCCTTTATCTGAAGGCAAAGACAAAGGCCGTGGCGTATGACAGGCTGAAGATATGGGCGGACAAAGGCAAAAAACTTCCGACAAAGATTGAATGCCTCACAGAGGCAAACATGCTCATCAAAACGCTCTACTTTAAGGATATAAAGGACTTTGGCAGCGGTTTAGCAAGGCCGTCTGTTATTGAAACAGACAGCCCTTTGTACAAGGGATATAAGTCTGTCATGATATTTGCAAAGGTCAAGGAAAGGGATTTTAAGGACGAGGTTTTCACACTAACATTCATGCCGAATATTGAATCGCTGAGATAGACCCTATCCAGATAATTAGAAAAGACAGGAAAAAAATCAGAACCTTATTTTTTATTTTTTTTGCTTTTTGTTTTTTCTTGCTTACATCCCTGCCTGTGTTTGCAGAAGAGGAATACGCCTTTGACATTTCAGAGACAGAAAAAAAGCCTTACAGCCTCGGCGGCCATGCAGAGATCAGGCCGGTTGTCTTTGGGCTGGACAAAGATACATCCCTTTATAAGCTTAGGTTCTATAACCGTGATGAAGGAAATACTATTGAAGAGTACAATGCAAAACTCCAGTTGGAAGGGAGCCTCGAAAAATGGATTGCAAGGGTTTTTATAAGAATGAACATGGACTACAAATTATCTTATCTTGGGGAAGACCATCAGACTACTCTTTATGAGGGATTTCTCTCATTAAAGCCGTCATCTTCGCTGACCATAGACATGGGCAAGAAGACACTGAAATGGGGCAAAGGCTATGCGTGGAATCCTGCGGCATTTGTTGACAGGCCCAAAGACCCTGAAGACACTGAACTCAGCCTTGAGGGTTTTATTGTTGCCTCAGCAGACTATATAAAGAGCTTTGACAGCCATTTAAAGACGGTCTCCTTTACACCTGTTGTGATCCCTGTCTATGAGCATGTAAACGATGATTTTGGCGAGATTAACAATCTCAACTTTGCCGGAAAACTCTATTTTCTTCTATTTGACACAGACATTGATCTTATTGCCCTTGCAGGTAACAGCAAAACAGCAAGGTTTGGCGCAGATTTTTCAAGGAATATAACAACAAGCTTTGAGGTGCATGGAGAGTTCGCATTTATAAACGACTATAAAAAGAAATTCATTGACAGCAATGGGAACATCTTTGAAAAGGAATATGACGCCAAAAGTTATCTCATAGGAATGCGCTATCTAACCCAAAAAGATACAACATATATCCTTGAATATTATCACAGTGGAACAGGTTTTACTGCGGAAGAGATGAGGGATTATTTTTCTTTCATAGACAAAGGTTATAACACATACCTCTCATCCGGCAGTGATACGCTCCTTAAGAAGGCTTTAAATATTACAGAAGGAAACTACGGCAGGGCCAATTCCATGAGGGATTATCTATATCTTAGAATCAGCCAGAAGGAGCCATTTGACATCCTCTATTTCACGCCTTCTATAACAAGCATCTTCAATATGAATGATAATAGTTTCTCTATATCAACTGAGTTTTTGTATACCCGCATCACCAACCTTGAGTTTCAGCTTAAAGCAGCAGTTCTCTCAGAAAAAAGAAACACTGAATATGGCGAAAAGCAGAATGACTATAGGATGGAATTTTTGATAAAATATTATTTTGGCATTTGATTTCAACTGCTTTTGACAATCAGCAATTTTGAAGGTATAATGAGCCGTCTTTCTAAATTAATTTTATAAGGGGGACTTAATGAAGGGCATCATTCTCGCTGGCGGTCTTGGCACAAGGCTTTTTCCATTAACAAAAATTACAAATAAACACCTTCTTCCTATTTATAACAAACCAATGATCTTTTATCCCATCCAGACGCTAATTAATGCAGGGATAAAAGATATTCTCATTGTAACAGGCGGGAACAATGCAGGGGATTTTCTAAAGCTTATTGGAAATGGAAAAGAGTTCGGATTACAGCATGTAAATTATACATATCAGGAAGGAGAAGGCGGGATTGCACAGGCGCTCGGCTTAGCAGAGTTCTTTGCAGATAAGGATAAGATTGTAGTTGTGCTTGGCGACAATATTATAGAAAAGAATATAAAGAAACAGGTTGAGGCCTTTGCCAAACAGGAGAAGGGGGCAAAGATATTATTACAGAAGGTTAAAGACCCGCAGAGATTTGGCGTGCCAGTATTTAGCAAGATAGCAGGAGAGCAGGAGAGCAAGATAGGGGGAGAGGAAGATAATAAGATTATCAAGATAGAAGAAAAGCCAAAGGAGCCGAAATCAGAATATGCTGTTACAGGGATATATATGTATGACAGCAGGGTCTTTGATATAATCAAGACATTGAAGCCGTCTAACAGGGGCGAGCTTGAGATAACAGATGTAAACAATGACTATATTGAAAAAGGCGAGATGACTTATGATGTCCTTGACGGCTGGTGGACTGATGCAGGGACATTTGAATCACTCCTCTCTGCCAGCAAGATGGTTGCGGAGACAGGGGCGAACAAGACAGATTGAACTTTAAAGCCTGCCTGAGCGAAGGATGGCATATATCAGCCACAGGCCAAGCGCTCCGGCAACAACATAACCGATTATTCCAAGAGCTGGAAACTCGAAAAACATGGGGCCCTTGTCTGTCTGGATAATTAAAGATGAGCCTATGATTATAGCAGCTATGATAATGCTGAAGGTGATGCGGTTGCTCACCCTGTCAAGCTTTGCAACAAGGTTTTCAAGGTGCCTGAGTTTTAAATCTATCTCCAGAGTCCCTTTGCGCAGCTTGCGCACTATCTGCAATGTCTCACCGGGCAATACCCTCAGAAGCTCATTTACATCCTGTGATGTCTTTACAATGTTTTTGATAATATTTCTCGGACTTATCCTTTCCCTTATCAGCTTTTCTGCAAAGGGTTTTGCATGTTCTACCATATTGAATTCAGGGTCAAGATCCCTGCCGATGCCCTCAATTGTGACTAATGCTTTAATTAATAGCATGACCTCAGGCATTATCTTTATCCTGTGCCTTGCAACCACCTGAACAATTTCATTCAATACCTCTGACAGCTCCAACTGACTTAACGGGACATCATAATATCTCTCAAGAAAATCTACTATATCAAGCCTGAACTCCCTGATATTTACCTCTTCAGCTATTACCCCCACATCAAGAAATGTCTTTACAATTTTATCAATATCCTTTTTGATTACTGCAATAAGTATATCTGCAATTTGCTCTTTTGTCTTTTCATCTATCCTGCCGAACATTCCAAAGTCAAGTACAACAATGACATTGTCCTCTTTAACAAGGATATTCCCGGGATGCGGGTCTCCCTGAAAGAAGGCATAAGTGAATATCTGTTTTAATACTGAACTTGCTCCGTTTACTGCGATCTGTTTCTTGTCAAGTCCGGCTTCTTCAAGTTTTTTAAAATCTGTTATTTTTATTCCCTTAACATACTCCATTGTTAAAACTTTATTGGTAGTTAACTCCCAATAGACCTTTGGCGCAGAGATTGTGGGGTCGTCCTTAAAATTTGCAGTGAATCTTTGTATATTGTGACCCTCTCTTGTAAAATCCATCTCCCGCCTTATGGTCTTTGCAAATTCCTCAATAATGCCGGTTGGATTATACAGCTTGCTTTCAGGGATATAGCTTTCAAAAAGCCGGGCAAGGTTAAAGAGTATGTCTATATCTGCTTCAATATTCTTACGTATATTCGGCCGCTGTATTTTTAATACAACCTGAAGTCCATCCCTTAATGTTGCTCTGTGTACCTGTGCGATGGATGCTGCAGCGAGCGGTTTCTCATCAAATTCATCAAGGAGTTCCATAATTGGTTTCTTTAGCTCCTCTTCAACAACCTCCTTTGCCTCTTCAGATGAAAAGGGTGACACATCGTCCTGAAGCTTTTTGAATTCTTCAATATACTCATGAGGAATTAGATCAGGCCTTGTGCTTAATATCTGGCCGAATTTTATAAAGGTTGGTCCAAGCTCTTCAAAGGCGAGCCTGAGTCTTTCAGGTTTGGTAAGCCTTTCAAGTTTAGCCTCTTTTTTTCTGGCGAGCCTTCTGCCAATACGGACAAGGTATTCAAGATGAAGCCTGTCCACGATGTCTTTGAAGCCGTATCCAACAAAGACTGATAGTATCTGGGCAAATCGCCTGATATTTCTGTAGCCTTTATCAATTCCAAATATGGGCATAGAAATCCTCAAACACTGATTTTCACCCTCCCCTTTGTCCCCTCCCATCAAGGGAGGGGAAATAATAAGGTTCCCTTCCCCCTTGTGGGAGAGGGTCAGGGTGAGGGGTGCATAACATTACTTATTTCATTTGTATCAGCAATAATTCCTGCTACCTTTCTTGCAGTATACACACATGATTCTATACATGGCAAGCGATAAAAATCGCCGATTACAAAAAGATTGGGAATTGGTGTTGCCACATCTCTAACACTACTCTTTGGCGGTATCAGTGTTATTGCAGGCGACCACCCGACCTTTGGCAAAATCTTCACCTTGCCAAATACCTTTTCAACATTGCCTTTTGGGTGATACAAAAAAATACCGCATATAGAGCGGCCGTCAGGAAGGCGCTTCACCTCACCGCCATGAACACCATGAGTATTATTGTATTTTGAAAAGAGCAGCACATCATAAGGATTAAACTGAGGGCATTTAGCCTCAAAGATTAGTCCCCTTGTCTTTGTAATTGGTATCTGAAAATCTATGACAGGGACAATCTTATTCAGGCTCGCCTGTCCTGTAGCAAAGATGCAATAGTCATAGTTTTTCTTAACTGACGAAGCCTTACCTTTCTCTTCAAGGACAACTGAGAAGCCGCCTTTTTTGTTCTGCTTTACCTCTTTTACTGATGTGTTGAGTTTTACAGAGCCATTCAGTTTATTATGGAGTTCATCTGTTACAGAGGACATCCCTTTTATCGGCACTCTTAGCTCTGTATCGCCATAAGCAAATAAAAAGAGTCCGTGATCTGCTGCAATATATGGCGGGTCAATATATCCAAAGCTTGAAAAGGGCTGGACAATATAGTCAATGAGCTTTTTATTAAAACCCATTTTATTCTCACAGAATTCCTGTAAGGAATATTGATGAAGCTCCTCAAGCCTCTTATCATAGTTATCCAATCTAAAATCAAGCCTTCTGATAAATCTTTTCAATCTTAGCCATTTTAGATAATCAAATAAAGAAAAGAGGCCGCTCTTAAACATTGCAAAATTGTTCAGAGCTGTTATCTTATTTCCGATAATCAAGGCGAACCTTGATAGTGTGAGCTGCTCTGATTCAATGCCGAGCTTATTAATCAAAGAAGTAAAATGAGGGTTGAGCCTTGGCGCATACATCAAAGCGCCTTTATTTATATAAACGCCCTCTGTCTCAAAGGTTGCAAATCTCCCGCCAACCTCAGTCCTCTTTTCATAGACTGTTACATCATAGCCGTCATTTTTTAAAAAATATGCACAGCTAAGGCCAGCAATACCCGCGCCGAAGATGGCTATTTTGGATTTGTTGGTTTTCATATTTTTACACCGCTGAATATTTTTTCCGCATTCCTTCCAACTATGTCTGCCTTTTTTTCATCAGATATATCCATATCCAAAACAGCGTCTATTGACTGCCTTACATTCTTATTTGCAGGATAATCGCTTCCCCACAGGATATTTTCTGTGCCAAAGGTTTCAATTGCACACTGCATTATGGTTTTTGATACAGCGCCGCTTGTGTCAACATAAAGCTGTTTTAGAAATTCTGTAGGCAGCTTTCCTAAATCCTGAACATAGCCGAGTGAAAGGAGCATATTATATGTTGAATCGTATCTATCCTTAATAAACGGTGTTGCGCCGCCAAGACTGGCAAAGACAAATTTAAGTTTTGGAAAACTCCTTAATGTCCCTGAAGTAATCAACTTTCCAATACACATGGTAGTATCAAAGACAAATTCAATTACAGGTGTAAGCAAAGGATGTTTAACTGCTTCAATGCCAATAGGCTTTATTGTTGTGGGATGCACAAATATTGGCAGCCCAGCATCAGATGCCTTTTCAAAGAGCGGATAAAACTTCTCGCTGTCAAGATAAACACCATCATAACTTGTTGCCATAGAAAGCGCCTTAAAACCCACATCCAGCGCCCTGTTTAGCTCATCCAACATCTCCTTTTCTTCTGCCAAAGGTATTACTGCTGCGCCAATAAGCCTGTCCCTGTGGTGTCTTATCACCTCTGCTGTTTTTTTGTTATAGAGTCTTGCAGCAGTGATTTCCTTTTCTTTTGCATTTATATGGGCATCGGTTGTGGGATAGCTTATTACAGCTATTGAGATGTTTGCTGAATCCATCATATTGAGATGGCTATTCATATCCATCCAGCCCTTATGATAAAAGGATGCCCTCTCTGCTATCTCTTTTGGAAGTAGATGGAAGTGGCAGTCTATTATTTCCAATTTATGCTCCTGATAATAAACAGAATCTTTTTTGCTTAATATATGTTACTTATACTTCAAATACCCAGCTTTTCAGACCACTTTTTGATATATTCCATATCAAGAAGTTCTTTTTGCATCGTTAGTATCTTTTCTGCATCAAGCTTGTCCTGCTCTCTGTCGCTTAAGCGTTTTAAGAGTATTAAGTCTTCTGGAGTAGAAATGTTGATAGTAAAATCACCAAAGGGGACAGACTCTTTTCTTTTTAAAGCCTCTGTTTTAAATTCGTCATCAATAAGCAGAAAATCCGCAGAGATATTTGTATTCTGCTTTAATGTCGCTCTTAGAAATGATACTTTCCTGAAGGTTGAAGGCTCATTATGTATAAAAACAAATTTACCGCTTTCATGCAGTCTTTTCTTTAAAAAGCTGAAATCATCTACCCTGATAGAAACAAGAAAATCAATATCAACTGTTGCTCTGGGCTGGCTCCATATTCCAACTGCCAAGCCGCCAACGAGCATATATTCTATATTAGAATTATTAAGAAAAAGGCATAATTCCTTAAGGGCTTGAATAAGTGGATTTTCGTTCATATCATTTTGTTTCTTGCCATGATATTTCTTTTCGCATTAATTCCCTGAGCTCATTTTCACTGAGTTTTGGGTGATGCTTCTTTAATACAGCGAGCTTAATTTCAAGAGACAGCATCGTTACATCTGCCCATGCCTTTATTCGCTTTTCTATGTCTTCAGGTGATAATTTACTAATCATAGCATACAAGGTATTTGTTATTTCAGTGCCTTTGCTGCCTCTTTTGCAAAATAGGTAAGTATCAAATCAGCGCCTGCACGCTTGATGGATGTTAAGACCTCCATCATCATCCTCTTTTCATCAATCCACCCGAGCTTAGCACCTGCCTTTATAATAGAAAACTCGCCGCTTACATTATACGCTGCAACAGGCAGATTGAATTCATTTTTTACACGATAGATTATATCAAGATAAGATAGGGCAGGCTTTACCATTACAATATCCGCGCCTTCTTCAATATCCAGTGCGACCTCCCTGATTGCCTCTCTTGCATTTGCCGGGTCCATCTGATATGTGCGTCTGTCCCCGAATTTTGGCGTTGACTCTGCTGCATCCCTGAAAGGCCCGTAAAAACTTGATGCATACTTTGCAGCGTATGACATGATAGGCGTATCAATAAAACCTTCCTTATCAAGTGCGTTTCTTATTGCAGAAACCCTTCCATCCATCATGTCCGACGGTGCAACAATATCTGCGCCTGCCTTTGCATGGGATACAGCCTCTTTTGCAAGCAACTGTAGAGTCGGGTCATTCAATATCTTTCCTTTTTTTATAACACCGCAATGGCCGTGAGATGTATATTCGCACAGGCAGACATCTGTGATTACAATAAGCTCAGGCACTTTATCTTTAATAGCCTTTATTGCCTGCTGGATAATGCCTTTTTTAGCATACGCCTCAGATGCAAGTTCATCCTTATGCTCAGGTATGCCAAAAAGGATTACTGCTAATATGCCGAGGGAAAAGGTCTCTTTTGCATCCTTTACTATATTATCAATAGACTGCTGATAATTCCCCGGCATAGAGGGAATCTCTTTTTTAATCCCTTTGCCATGGACGACGAAGAGGGGATATATAAAATTATCAGGAGAAAGCCGCGTCTCCCTTACCAGCTTTCTGAAATTCTCTGTTTGTCTAAGCCTTCTCAGCCTCTGTCTTGGAAAAGCCATCAGCCCTCCTATCTTACCGCAGCCTTTTTCTCTTCTGTAATACCAATCTCTTCATCTGTCAGATAACATGCCGGGTCGTGCATCCATGGGTCATTGTATACCCTTAATGCCCTGACCCTGAAGCTCCCGCCGCAGAGCTTTATCCATTTGCAATTACTGCAGCGGCCTTTTAAAATTGGAATCCTGTTTTTCAGGCCTTTCATAATCGGGTCAGATGTGTCATTCCATATCTCGCTAAACGGCCTCTTCTTCACATTGCCGAATGAATAATCCTGCCAGAACTGGTCTGCATGGACATTGCCGAAGAAATCAATATTGCCAATGGCAACGCCGGATGAATTTGCGCCCCCGCCGTTCCACTCCATGAACTTATAAATCTCCTCTGCCCTCTTTGGGTCTGTCTTTTTCAGCTTCATATAAAGATATGGGCCGTCAACATGATTATCAACTGTAAGGATGTCTTTTTTTAGGCCGCGCTTGTGGAAGTCCATTGTCCTTTCAAGGATTATATCAAGTGCATGACGGCTCTCCTCATGAGAAAGGTCATCCTTTCTAATTGCACTTCCCCTTCCAGCATAAACAAGGTGATAGAAGCATGCCCGCTGGATGCCTTCCTTTTCAATAAAGTCAAAGATGTTGTGCAGGTCTTCATAGTTTCTTCTTGTCAATGTTAATCTAAGACCTACCTTCTGGTCAACCTCCATGCAGTTTCTCACGCCGCGAAGCGCAAGGTCAAATGCGCCTTCCATGCCCCTGAACTTATCATTTATCTCGCCAATGCCGTCAAAGGAGATGCCAACATAGCTGAAGCCTGTTTCCTTTATCCTTTTTGCATTTTTCTGGTCTATTAGTGTCCCGTTTGTTGAGAGTGTAAGACGCATGTTGAGGCCTCTTGCATATTCTGCAAGTTCAAAAAGGTCTTTTCTCATAAGAGGCTCGCCGCCTGATAAAAGGAGCGCAGGTATCTTAAAGTCTGATAGATCCTTAATCATGGTCTTTGCCTCATCAGTTGTCAGCTCTCCCGGATAATCCTCGTTGTGAGAATCTGTGTAGCAGTGAACGCAATTCAGATTGCATCTCCTTGAGACGCTCCATACAACAACAGGGCTCCTTTCGCTTGCAGATGTTGGGACTTCATGCTCTATTTTTTCTGTTGCATGCGGTGTGCCGTGGCCGTGCCCCCTCTTATGGCCGTATCTTAATGGGTCGCCTGTTGTATCTGCACCGCAAAAAAGTTTTGTAATGTCAATCATTGTTTTTTTCTCCTTTTGCCATCAGCCTTTTGCCCATAGTATTTAACTATTGCCTCTGTTAATGCTGGTATTGTATATGCCTTTGGCATAATATCTGTTTTTATTCCTAATTCCTCTGCTGTCTTAGAGGTAATTGGGCCTATGCTTGCAATCTTAACTCCATTTAATAATGCCTTGTAATCTTCTTTTTCAAACATCTCTACAAAATTTTTAACAGTTGACGAACTTGTAAAGGTAACAATAGCAATCTTTTTATCCTTAAACAGGCTGATTATCTTCTCTGTATTGCCTTTTGGTTTTATGCTCCTGTATGCTACAGCTATTGTTACCTTTGCGCCTTTCTTTTTTAGCTCCTCTGGCAAAATCTCTCTTGCGACCTCTGCCCTTGGTATTAAAATCCTTTTCCCTTTTATGCCGCCTTTGCCGATTCCTTTTATTATACCCTCTGCCCTGTATTCCTTTGGCACAAAGTCAGGCGCAATGCCGAATGACTTAAGCTCCTCTGCTGTGCTTGGGCCAATAGCGCAGACCTTTATGCCCTTTAAATCACGCAAGTCTTTTTTATTCTTTTTTAATCTTTCTACAAAGTATTTTACACCATTTACACTGGTAAAGACAATCCAATTAAATGAACTTATCCTTTTAATTGCTGAATCAAGCCCCTCCCATGTCTTAGGAGGCACAACATCTATTGTCGGAAACTGGACAACCTCAGCACCATTTACTTCAAGCAGTTCTGCAAAGTCGCTTGCCTGCTCCCTTGAACGTGTAACAACTATCTTTTTTCCAAAGAGCGGCTTTTTATCAAACCACCTGAGTTTATTTCTTAAAGAAACAACCCCGCCTACAACAGTAATCGCAGGCGCTTTAAAGTTTACTGCCTTTGCCTTTTCTGCAATATCAGCAATGGTTCCAATAAGCGTCTCCTGCTGGGAGGTTGTGCCCCAGCGGATCAGGGCAACAGGTGTGTCCGGGCTTCTGTTGTTTTCAATCAGCTTTTTCATGTTTGGCTCAAGGTTTCCTATGCCCATATAAAAAACAAGGGTTCCAATGCCTGTTGAAATCTTGTCCCAATATATATTTGACTCATCCTTTGCCGGGTCTTCATGGCCTGTGATAAATGCAACAGTTGTGGTAAAGTCCCTATGCGTCAAAGGAATGCCAGCGTATGCTGCAGCAGCAACGCCTGCTGTAACACCGGGGATAACTTCATAATCAATGCCTGCCTGAACAATCTCCTCTGCCTCCTCGCCTCCACGGCCGAAGATGAACGGGTCACCGCCCTTCAGCCTTGCAACGGTCTTTCCTTCTTTCGCCTTTTTAATAATCAGCTCATTAATCTGCCACTGCGAGAGCGTATGATTTCCACCCATCTTGCCTACATAGATAATCTCTGCGCCTTTCTTTGCATAGGAGAGGAACTTTTCATTTGAAAGATAGTCGTAGACAACTACATCTGCTGTCTTTATGCGCTCTACTGCCTTTAATGTTATAAGCCCGGGGTCGCCGGGTCCCGCGCCAATAAGATATAGTTTACCTGTTTTCATTTTATTCCATACACCTCTTGAAGAACTTTATCTGCCCCTCTTGATAACAGCTTCTCTGCTAATTCAATTCCTATTTTCTCCGCATCCTCCACTTTGCCTTCTATCTTTTCTTTATGCATCTCGGTTCCGTCAACGCTTGCTACCAAACCTGCGAGGCTGATATTTTTATCCTTAATTATACCATAAGCTGCGATTGGCACCTGGCATCCGCCTTCAAGTTTTTTTAAGAATGCCCTCTCTGCCTTAACGCAGACAGATGTCTCCGGATGATTGAACGGCTCTAAGAGATTATTTATCTCTTTATCATCAATCCTGCATTCAATACCCAATGCTCCCTGTCCGATTGCAGGAAGTGAATCATCTATACTAAGATACTCTGTTATCTTGTCTTGCCAGCCCATGCGCCTTACGCCTGCTGCTGCAACAATGATGGCGTCTAAGCCTTCTGTTGTTAGTTTTTTTATCCTTGTGTCAAGGTTCCCTCTTAACTGCTGTATCCTGAAATCAGGCCTGATGTGTAAAAGCTGAGCCTGACGCCTTAAACTGCTTGTCCCAATCTTTGCCCTCTCCGGAAGTTCATTAAATAGTCTTTTATCCTTGCTTATGAGCGCATCCCTCGGGTCCTCACGCTCTGTTATTGCGGAAAGGTGGAGTTCAGCAGGCAGATCAGTCGGCACATCCTTCATGCTGTGCACTGCTAAGTCAATATCGCCTCTTAATAGCGCCTCCTCTATCTCCTTTACAAACAGCCCTTTGCCGCCTACCTTTGCAAGAGGCACATCAAGAATCTTGTCCCCTGTTGTCTTGATTTTAATTATCTCAACAGCAAGCCCAGCGTTCCTTTTTTCTAATTCTGATTTTACCCAGTTTGCCTGCCACAAGGCAAGCTGGCTTCCCCGTGTGCCGATTTTAATTGTCTTTTTCAAAAATCAACCCCTCTATCGCTTCGCTCGGAATGACAAACTATTTTTCCTTCTTCTTATGCTCATGGTGCGGAAGCTGCTTGTCCAGATTAAACAACTTCCTTATTGTTTCAATATATAATGCCCCGTCATCTGAATTTGTCTCCTGCTTGAGTGCAATTAATGGTGTATGGATAATCTTATTGACAATAGCAGATGCCATGTTCTCTATAGACTTCTTTTCTTCGTTTGTGACATTCTTTAACTTGGAAATGGTCTTTTCAAGCTCCGCCTTTCTTATATCTTCCATCTTTTCTTTTAATGCTACTATGGTTGGCACCACCTCAAGCGTCTTAAACCAATTTGAAAAGGTTGACACCTCTGCCCTTATTATCTCCTCTGCTTTTTCACCCTCTTTTTCCCTTTCCTTCCTATTGGCTTCGACAACAGACTGCAGGTCGTCAATATCGTATAGATAGACATTGTCAATCTTGTTAATATCAGGGTCAATATTTCTCGGCACAGAGATATCAATAAAAAAAACAGGCCTATTTCTTCTCTGATGGATTATCTGCTCCACCATATCGTATCTTATAAGATAGTGCGGGGCGCCTGTAGAACATATTACTATATCTGCATTTACCATCTCGCTTGGAAAGTCCTCAAATTTCGTTGCCTTGCCGTTAAACTCCTTTGCAAGCTTAATCGCCCTCTGGTAGGTTCTTGTAGATACCATTACATTCTTAACGCCGTTATTTTTGAGATGCTTTGCAGCAAGCTCGCTCATCTCGCCGGCGCCAACAAGCATTACCGCTTTATCTTCCAGATGCTCAAATATCTTTTTAGCAAGTTCAACTGCTGTATAGCTTACGGATACAGCGCTCTCTGCAATCCCTGTTTCTGTCCTTATCAGCTTTGCAACAGATATTGCCTTTTTAAAGAGCCTGTTTAAGATAACGCCTGTTGCCTCATTTGACAGGGAATATTCAAAGGCATCCTTTATCTGGCCCAGTATCTGCGGCTCTCCAACAACCATTGAATCAAGGCTTGAAGCCACCCTGAATATATGCCTTACAGCATCCTCAGCAGAATATACATACAGGTGCGGTGTTATCTCTTTTGGATTAACAGAGTTATGAAAATCAGAGAAGAATTTTTTTACCTCCGATGTACCATCTTCTAAATCCTTTACAACAGAATATACCTCCACCCTGTTGCATGTAGACAATATTGCCCCTTCTTTAACCGAAGGATACTGCCTTAGCTTATGCAGGGCGTCAGGCAGCGCCTTTTCCGAGAAGGATATCTTCTCCCTGATTTCAACAGGGGCTGTTTTATGGCTCAAGCCGATAACTAATATATTCATAAGCCTACGATGTGAAATTATGGATGGTTTTTATAATGAGATTTATACCTACAAAGGTAAATATCACAGTAACAAAACCACCAATAGATAGATAAGCTGCCTTGCGGCCTCTCCAGCCATAGGTAAACCGTGCATGGAGAAAGGCTGTATATATAAACCATATAACCGCAGACATTGTCTGCTTCGGGTCCCAGCTCCAGTATGTCCCCCATGCATACTCTGCCCAGATTGACCCTGTAATAATCCCGAGTGTAAAAAGCACATATCCGAATACGATTGCCTTGTGATTCAATTCGTCAAGTATATCCAATGAAGGGAGTTTTCTGTAAAGTGTGTCTATTTTTTTTGCCTTTAGATTTCTGTCCTGTATCAAATACATAAGGCCGACAACAAATGAAAGCGCAAAGGCAGCGCCGCCAAGCAATATAAGTATTGTATGTATGCCGAGCCATGCGCTCTGCAGCATAGGCGGCAGCTCCCTGATAGCCATTGGCTTCATGGCTACAGACGCCATTAATATAAAGGCAAGCGGGACAAGGAAAGAGCCGAGGGCGCTAACCCTATACCTGAACGCTGTTATCAGGAATATAAGGATAATTGCCCATGAGAAAAAAGAGATTGCCTCGTGCAGGCTTGTTATGGGTATATAACCTGCCTCAGCCATTCTTATAATTATAGCTATGGTATGGATAACAAAGCCTGCGCCTGCGGTCCATAAGGCAGCATTGGCTATGCCCTTTTTATTTGAGACAAGATTCCACAGATATAGCGCGGCGCCAATGAAATACAAAAATAGTGTAATTCTTAAAAAGATAATGTTTAAAAGCATCGGTTTATCCATGATTTTTATTGTAAATAAATAGTTTACATTTTTAGCCTTATATGTGTCAAGGGAAAATAAAGGACATTGCAATTGAATATCTTTTGTGTTACTCTTTATGTGTATTTCTTTGAAAAATATAACAGGAGAGAGTAAAAAAATGAAGTTTGAGGATTTTTCTTTAAGCAAAGAGACATTGAAATCTATATCAGAGATAGGGTTTGAGGAGCCGACGCCGATTCAGGTTTCTACAATACCGCTGATATTAAGAGGCATAGATATTGTCGGTCAGGCGCAGACAGGCACAGGCAAGACTGCTGCATTTGGCATTCCTATTACGGAAAAATGCCAGAGAGGCAGAAATCCATTCGCCCTTATCCTTGAACCGACAAGGGAGCTTGCAGTTCAGGTGGCGCAGGAGATTAGCATGATAGGCAAACACAAAAATATCAGTGTATTGCCGGTTTATGGCGGAAAGTCTATTGAAAGCCAGATAAAGGCATTAAGGCGCGGAGTGAATGTAATCATCGGGACACCTGGCCGCCTTTTAGACCATATGAGGAGAAAGACAATTTCTCTGTCTGATATAAAGATGGTGATTCTTGATGAAGCAGATGAGATGCTGAATATGGGCTTTATTGATGATATTGAGATAATACTCAAGGCCATTCCTGCTGAAAGGCAGACGCTCTTGTTTTCTGCAACAATGCCGCAGCCGATAATGAATATTGCAAAAAGATATATGAAAACCCCTGAGAAGGTGCGGATAAATCCAAAGGATATTATTGTGGCAAAGATAAAGCAGGTATTCTATGAGGTGAGGGAATCAGAAAAGATAAATGCCCTTTCAAGGCTCCTTGATGTTGAAGACCCTCAGCTTGCCATTGTCTTCTGCCATACAAAGCGCGATGTTGACGAGGTTTCCATGAAGCTCGGCCAGATGGGATACAATGCAAATGCCCTTCACGGCGATTTTACACAGTCAAGAAGGGATGAGGTTATGGATAAATTTAAAAAGGGCCTGCTTGATGTGCTTGTTGCAACAGATGTTGCTGCAAGGGGGCTTGACATTAAAAATGTAACCCATGTGATTAACTTCAGTATACCTCAGAACCCTGAAAGCTATGTGCACAGGATTGGAAGGACAGGAAGGGCAGGCAAGTCAGGTATGGCAATAACCTTTGTTACACCAAGGGAGTACAGGCACCTGAAAATGATTGAAAAGACCGCTATGACCACAATTGACAGAAAGAGGCTGCCATCTTCTTTGGATGTTATTAAGGCAAAAGAGAAGAATATAATAAAAGAGCTTTCTGAAATAATTAAGGAGAAAAAACACGCAGGCTATCTATCAGCAGTTAAAGGGCTGTCAGACGGCCACAGCCCGGATGACATTGCAGCAGCAGCGCTTTATGCTGCATACGGTGAGGTAAAGGAGGGGCCTTCTGAAGAGAAGTATGCAAAGGGCGGGATGGTGCGTTTGTTCATGACAATCGGCAGACAAGACAAGATTAAGGTTGCCGATATTGCAAAGTCTATTGCATCAGAGGCAAATATCCCTCACGCAAAAATCGGGAACATAGATGTCTTTGATAAATTCACCTTCTTTGAGGTTCCTGAAGAGCTTGCAGACCATGTAATACGCTCTGTTGACGATATGCTGGTGAAGGGCAGGAGGATAAGGGTCCAGCAGGCAAGGGCAAAGAGGCAGTGATAACTTATCAGTTTTTATTTGACAAATTCAGGCTGATTTTGCTATATTATGCTAATTTTTTAAGCGGGAGTAACTCAGTGGTAGAGTGCAACCTTGCCAAGGTTGAGGTCGCGGGTTCGAATCCCGTCTCCCGCTCCAAATTAGAGATTGTTTGAACGGTTTAAGCGGTTTAATCTGTTTAAACCGTTTTTTTTAATGGCGGCGTACCCAAGTGGTAAGGGAGCAGTCTGCAAAACTGCGATGCAGCGGTTCAAATCCGCTCGCCGCCTCCATAATGCCGGAGTGGCGGAATCTGGTAGACGCAAGGGACTTAAAATCCCTCGGGGGGTAACTCCCGTGCCGGTTCAATTCCGGCCTCCGGTACCATGTTTTTTTAATTAAAAACCCTCTATCCCAACCTTATAAAGTAAAGATGCAATATTGTCAATAATGTAGGGGCTGTTGCCCGAATAACGATGGAATGTAGTAGCGAATAAAGATATAATGCTGCATGAATCCTAATATTGGAGGACGATAGATATGATGGGAATGCAGCAAGAGCCGCAAA
>Ga0209824_10000184_pt1 | contig 42946 bp, 45 predicted proteins | sample VDWuncwatermetaG_FD_184124 | JGI IMG/M metagenome (GOLD analysis project Ga0209824, IMG submission 184124) | Wastewater microbial communities from Netherlands to study Microbial Dark Matter (Phase II) - VDW unchlorinated drinking water (SPAdes)... ...
GTTGCTTTGATCATTGGTGACTCAGCGGTCACTTGCCGGGTTTATTTTCCCGAGAAGCGTCCCCCTTAAGCGAGGTCAACCTTTTCCTTAAACCCTGCTGGTCCGCAATGTCGGAGATGGAAACCGTATGGAGATAGCTCGCTATAAGGTTCCGCGCTCTTTGCCAAACCGAGATCTGGGAACACACCGACGAAAACCAGCAATAGACCTGTCCATGCTCAATACACTCCATTACCGTAAGGGGTCCTTCCAAAGCTTCATAGATGTCTTTTATAGTGATTGTTGCTGGGGGTCGGGCCAGACTGAAGCCGCCCCTGGAGCCGATATGGGATTCCACAAAGCCCGAGACCACGAGGTCTCTCATGATCTTGGAAAGAAAATGTGGCGGAATGTCTTGGCTCCTTTCAATCTCCGCGCTGCTCACGATCCTTCCCACAGGCCGGGCAGCAAGGTACGCGGCAGCACGTACCGCATAATCGACACGGCGTCCCACCTGCAGCAGGGAGCTTCTCCCCATTTCACTTTTTGACCTTTTCATAGAGCTGACCTCCACGGCTCTCTTTGTCAGTGGAGCGTCGGTTTTAGCTTGGGTTGGATGGTATCGTTGCTTTCGCCCTCCGTATCAGCAGGGTGAAATAGGTGCATCTGCTCGAGGGCCCGTTCTGTCGCATAGAGAGGGAGGCCGGCCGCAGCGGCCAAGCCTACCGCCTCCTGTGGAGCGCAAGAGAAAACTTCTGTGGTCACATCCACCCGGGCAAAGATGGGACCCTCCTCGCTGCAATCCAGCACGATCTCCCGGATAGCGTAGGGTGAGGAGGCCAGGAGCTTAAGCAAAAAGTCGGTTAGGAATTTTTGCTTGGTGGGCGCCTCGCAGCTCCGGGCGAGTTCTCGCGCCTTGTAGGCATCCAGTGCAATGCCGAGGGTAAGCTCTCCGTCTTCGGTCATCAGAAAAGCAATCGGCCGGTGACAGCCCTTACAAGCCCTCAGTCCAGCAAACACGAGCATTATCATGGTGACCTCCGCGTAAGGTCTACTCCTTCTATGCCATCTCTCTCAGCTTGTTTCCGGATTTCCTCCAGGTCCTTAATGGTTTCAAGAATCATGGGAACATCTACCTCATCCAAAAACTGGTTCAGGTAGCGGGCATAAACGCCAAGCTTCTTTAAAAAGTCATCCTGTTTCATACTCCCGACATTTCTTTTTTTCGGTACTGTCTACGACCCTTCCCCACTAACTCCTTTTTGCCTTCGACAGCACTTGCCATCTCCTTCAAGGTGGTTTTCTTCAGATACTGGAGCAGATGGACACGGACAGACTTCCAGGTGTCGTGGAGGGGGCACGGTGCAAAATCGTTGCACTCCGCCAAGCCCACCGCACAGCGGTCCAAATCTTCAACGCCGTCGACGACTCGAAAGATCTCGTAGAGGTTGATTGCGCTTGGGGGGCGATTCAGACTGAATCCTCCCCCGGGTCCCTTAAAGGAATTAACCAGATTGCTGCGGGCGAGCTGCTGCAGCACCTTGGCCAGGAAAGGGGCTGGAATACCCTCCGATGCCGCGATCTCCTGTACCTGGACCCGTTTGTCAGGGCTAACTCGGGCCAGATAGGCCATGGTGCGGATGGCGTATTCGCAAGGGCGGGAATAAAGCATTTTAGAATAAAAGAACTTTTTATCCTAAATACTCCCGCTGCGAACCTGTGTCAAGCAGGTTCAATTGCCGGTGAAGTTGGGTCTGCGCTTTTCCAGAAAGGCCAAAGTTCCCTCTTTTAGATCATGCGTCAAGGCCAGCATCCCTAGGCAGCGCGCCTCCAGTTCCAGCCCCGATTGGAGATCCGTTTCTAGGCTTTTGTTGATGAGCATCTTCGATGCCTCCATGGCAAGACGAGGAAGTGAAGCCAGTCTCCAAGCGAAAGTGTTGGCTTCTTCCAGCAGCCGTACTTTTGGCACCACTTTCATGACCAGCCCCAACGACAAGGCCTCATCGGCACCGATAGGATCTCCCGTCAAGATAATCTCCTTGGCCTTGGCCGGTCCTATAAGCCGGGGGAGTCTTTGTGTTCCGCCTCCGCCGGGGAAGGCGCCTATTTTGATCTCCGGCAAACCAAATCTCGCGCTCTCCGATGCGATGCGAAAATCACAGGCTAGCGCCAGTTCACATCCTCCTCCCAGGGCGTAACCTGAAACCGCCGCAATGACCGGCTGGGGAAGAGCCTCGATCTGGTCGAACAAAAGCTGGAACTCCCTGGCGTGATTGTATGTAGCCTCTGCCGAAGTGGCCTCTTGTATCTCGCTGATGTCTGCCCCAGCGCAAAAAATCTCTTCCCCGCCGGTAACGATCACCACTCTTGTCGTCGCATCCCCAGCCAGCTCCTCCAACAATTCCTGTATTTCCTGTCTCAACTTGGAGTTTAGGGAGTTTTTCTTATCGGGGCGGTGGAGTTGAATGACGGCTGTGGGACCTGTCTTTTTGTATAGGAGATGCTCGCACATACTTCCTCCTTACGGACGAAGGGGCCACTTATTGATCCGAATAGATGATCGTGTTCAGACAGGGCCTGAGCCAATATTCGTGTGCCGCCAAAGCCAAGCGGCAGGACTGGGCGCACTTGCGCTCGCCGGCGTCAAGAAATGCGGTGCAGGAGACCACGTCCAAGAAATGTCCTCTGTTTTGCGGATTGGCCTCGAATCTGACCGTTTGCTTGCTCCCATCCCTGGGACATCGCAGCGTATAGTCAAAGCTGACCGTGAAAAAGCCCCCCTTCATGGTGGCCTCCTAAAAATTACAGTCTGAAAAGTTCCTTGGCGTTTTCTCTCAGGAGCTTTCGCTTGACCTCTTCTTTGAGCCCGATCTGTTCGACCTGCTCCAGGCTCTCTTTCCATCTCCAGCCTCAACTGCTCGTTCAGTGAATTCTTCTTCTGGGGCCGGTGAAGCTGGATCGTGGCAATGGTTCCTTCCTTCTGGAAAATCAGATTCTAATACATATATCCCTCCTGACCCTCATCTGTGGCTCGGTCCGCGCTAGCCCACTGCGGCTTTCGCATGACTATTGGAGACCTGCAAATTTGATGTTCTATAGGGTCTGGCGATAAACCGTTTCACGGACTCGTCGTTGGCAAAAATCTTCTGCGCACGGTCGGTGTTGACCTCAATCGCTATAATGTTCGGGTCATCCGTCCGAGACTCTCTGAAAACGCCATTCTGGATCATGCGATGAACGGACAAGCGGTTATCGTCGGTCGGACTCACGTAGTGCACCAGGTCGGTCTTATAGCGATGGAGGAGAAAGAAATGCATGAGCGTCATCAAGCGCCGAGAGCGGTATTGCTTGACCGTATTCTGATCTTTGACGGCGAGAAACTTTCTCCCTTCTCTATCCTTATCCACTCGGAAGGTGATTTCAGCGATCTTGTCGCGGGCTTCGTCAAAGACATTCAACATCATCTCCTCGGAGCCGGCCCATCTTTCTTTCAGCTCGACGCTCAGATCGCCCTTGTTGTACAGGCCCTGCTCGCTCCAATGCTGGACCCACATGCGGAGCCATCTCTCCAGCACGCTCGTGGGGACTTCCGTCGCCTTTCTATGCTGCGCCTCCGTAGACTTTCCACCCATGGACGAAGTGGTCAGCGACGGGCCGCGAGCTGCCCGGCGGAAGCGATCGGCCCAAGGCCCTCCGACGAAGGTTTGGGGGTATTGCGCCGGGTCGTTTGCGAGCCGGAGCGCCCGTTGCACCAACCTGACGAAGCCGAGCACGCTTTCCTCTCTTAGGGCTCGGGCCAGGCGGCCGTTCATCAACGCTTCGCCCTGGTGACCCGCGTAGGTGATGAAGTTGAACACATAGCCCATCTTACCCAGCTCACCGGCGAAGCTGCGGATCTGGTCGTCGGTGAAGCCCCATGCATCCCAGTTCCACGAGGGCGACAGGTTGTAGGCCAACATCTTGTCGGGAAAGACGGCGTGAATGGCGTCGGCCCAAGCTTTGTCGTCCGCAAGATCCGGTTTCGCCGTCTCCCGCCAGACCAGATCGGCAAAAGGCGCCACAGCCAGTCCTCTTGCCACCGCCATGTCGCGCCCGCCGGTAATCGGATAGAAACCATCCGGGCTCCTCGGCAGCTCCCAACTCCAAAAGATGTCGATGCCCATCGATTCCGCCCGCTTGCGCGCGTCCTCATGGGAAACGGTAACGGCAAACCTTTTCCACCGCTCCACGGAGATCGAAAACTTTTTTTTGTCGTGAATTCGCGCCTGCATCGCGTCCGCGACCGCATCCGCGTAGGTTTTGAGCCCCGCCTTCTCCGCCCACATCCGACGAATCTCCGCCAAAACATTGTCTAGGGTTTCCTCCGTGATCGTTTTGATCCAAATCTCGCGCGCCGCGAGCTCTTCACGAGTGGTTTTCGGGCTCTTGCCCTGACGCCGAGCCTGCTCGCGAGACTTTTTCAACAGAGCCGTCTCGTTGTGGATCCTCGCGATCCCTTCGTGGATGCGAGGGGTCAGACGTTCTTGCTTCAGCCATTCCTGTGCTTCTCGATAGGCCGTCTCCGAAATCTTATGAAGCAAGTGACCGTTAATCTCCTTAAACCCTTCCTTGTAGAATTTTCTGATCACCGCCAGGTTGACGTTCTTGAAGGGAACGATACGCGGATTGGTCGCGCCATAGACAAACGGATGGTCCCGCTCGTCGTCCACGCTGTCGATGGCTGTCGCGTCATTGGAATCGGTCCGCGCGACGACAACGCCCGGGACGCCCAGGATATCGAATTGCAGTCGCGCCGTGTTGAGCCGCGAGATCATTTCGGCCGTGGAGACCAGCACTTTTTGCCCTTGATGGCCGCAGACCTTGCAGCCGGCCCTTTGATCCTCGATATGAATGGCGCCGATCTTGCTCTCGACGAACTTCTTCACCAGATTCCTGATATGGTGTTCTCCGCCGTGGCCCGTGTCGCCGTCCGGAATAATCAGCGGCGGGGCAAACTCAATCGCCGGCGTATTTTTCCTTTGCGCCGATGTCATTCTCATCCGGCTGGACCGTTGCGCCTCGTCCTGGTGCAGCAGCGCGCGCACCCACGATGCGCCCTCCTTGGGCACTCGATCCAAGGCATAGTTGGCCAGGTCCGCTCCCGGATCTTCCGAATCGGAGCCCCGCGCCGATGTCGCCCACCCGCCGAGATAAAGGACTTTGAGCCCTCCCATCACGGCGCGAACCGCGCCCGTCGGAGAAAACGGGCCATAGGTAATTTCCTGTTTTTTCTCTCTGAACAGACGCTGCAGATAATCGTACATCTTCACGGCCGCCTGCTTCGCGACCGTGTAATCTTCCTGTCCGTTGCCGCGCAGCGCAACGACTTCATACGGCGTGTGAAGCCGCGTGATCTGGCGGAACCTTGCGCTTTGAAACCAGGCCTCGGTTTCACGCGACTCCTTCGCCCACTCGATAGCTTCCGTATCTCGCCTCGAGTCTAGTCGTATGATCTTCGTATTCATGGCGCCTCCAAACCGTCGTTTGCTTTGGACTCTTCCAGCGCGGCGTAAATTAGAGCCCGAAGAGTTGAACAGTGTTGTCTCTCAGCACCTTTCGCTTGACCTCTTCTTTGAGCCCGATCTGCTCGATCTGATCGAGGCTCGCTTTCCATGGGAGCCCGTTGGTCCCCCACACGCAGCGGTCCATGCCCATCCGGCTGTTCATAAAGTGAATGATCTCCGGTCCAAGATACTTAGGCATCCAGCCGTCGATACCGAAGTAGATGTTGTCCCACTTGTAGCAAGACGAGATCAGCTCCTCGACCCAGGGCCAGCCGGTATGCGCGCCGACCATCTTGAGATCGGGGAAGTCGCTGGCGATGCGGTCCAGATAGATCGGCCGGGCGTGCTCGCTCGGCATGGCCTCCAAGACGTGGCCCACTTGCATGGAAACGGGGATATCGAGATCCACGCATTTGGCGTAAAGGGGATACATCTTCGGGTCATGGAGTGGAATGTCGAATCCGTATATGTGGACATAAACTCCTCTAAAGCCGTATCGTTTCACCGCGTGCTCGATCTCCCGCAGAGACTCGTTGATGCGAAAAGGATTGTAGCCTGCGAGCCCAACAAACCGATCAGGATATCGACTCGTGTACTGAGCCACTTCCTCCAGGCGGGTGTCCATGTACATCCATTTGTTCCGGTAAGACCACATCTTGCACTGAGTGATGAAAACCTTTTCAACTCCCGCCTCATCCATCTTCGCGATCATCGCCTCGATGCTTTCATACTGGGGCAGCCCGCCTATGGCCCGCTCCATCCGGCAGATCAGCTCCCCCTTCTTGGCCTCGTTCCATCTGCCGATGAACTCGGGCGTCGCCACGTAGTACATGATGTCGATGGCCTTAATTCCGTTTCGCATCTTTTTATCCTCCGCTATTACGCCATGGTGAGCCCACCGCTTACGCTCAGGGTTTGTCCAGTAATAAAGTCGGCGCTGGGAGAGGCCAGAAAGAGCACGGCTTCTGCTACCTCTTCAGGTTGTGCCACGCGCCGCCATGGGGTGGCTTTGATTATTGCATCAATAAGCTTCTCTGTCTGAGGCGATTGGGAGCGGACCGCTTGCAGCAGGGGAGTATCGGTTAAACCTGGGCAGACCACGTTGACATTGATCTTATGTCTTGCCACCTCCCGAGCTAGAGATTTCGAAAAGGCAATCACCGCTCCCTTGGCCCCGGAATAGACCGCCTCCCAGGTTGATCCCACCCGCCCGGCATCGGAGCTGATGTTGACGATTTTTCCTGACCCACGGGAGATCATGTGAGGCAGGACAGCCTTCGTAGTATAAAGGACAGACTTGAAATTGATGGCCAGGATCCGTTCCCAGGTCTCCTCGTTGCTTTCCACAAAGGGCTCGAGTCTGTCCCACCCTGCGCTGTTCACCAGTATGTCGATCTGACCGAACTGATCCACCACCGCTCCGACTATTCGCTCCACATCAGCCTGCTTAGTCAGGTCCACTTGGCAGGCAATGGCATTAACGCCTAAAGCCTTAGTCTTGTCTCTAACAGCCTCGGCGTTATCCTTTATGACGTCCGCCACAGCCACCTGTGCTCCCTCACGCGCTAAGGCTAGGGCAATAGATCTGCCAATCCCACGACCGCCACCTGCAACCAGTGCCGTCTTGCCTTTGAGTCTCATTAGGCTACCCTTACCTCCTCTCTGGTTAGCGGTTTCTGTCCATTCTGACGGATCTTCTCCAGACGGCGTAAAGCCAGGAGGGCAGCGCCTAAAGCCCCGACCATCTCAGGCTCTCCGCTCACGTTCACCTTTTTCTTCAAAGTCTCTTCCAGGGCCTTGACCATGCCTCTCTGCCGCGCCACTCCTCCCACAAAGGTGATCTCCTCCTCCAGACCGACCCTTTTCATGAGGGCCAGGGCTCGGGAGGCCAGGGATTGATGGACGCCGTAGAGGATGTTTTCCACCGTCTGCCCGTTGCTCACGTGGTTGATGATTTCGGATTCGGCAAGGACAGCGCAGACACTGCTGATGGACTGGGGTTTATCGGATTTGAGAGATAGCTCTCCTACATCCTCTATCCCAATCTCCAGATATTTTGCCGCCCTCTCGATGAAGCCGCCGGCACCCGCAGCGCACTTGTCATTGGTGCGGAATTCTTTTACCCGGCCGTTTCCGTTCACTCTCAGGGCGCGGGTGCTTTGGGCGCCGATGTCCAGGACACAATGGGTCTGTGGGAACAGAAAAGCAGCTCCTTTGGCCACGCAGGTAATGTCCGTGATCTGAATGTCCCGAAAGGGGACGTTGTAGCGGCCGAAGCCGGTGGTGGCGATGTAGCTCAGCTCTTTCTCTTTGATTCTGGCCTGTTCGAGCGCCAGCCCCAGAGCCTCTTTGGCTACGGCGACAAAATCGGGGCACGTCTTCACCACACTTTTCCCTTTCACCTGCTTCTCTTCGTCCAGGATCATGACCTTCGTGGATTTGGCGCCGATGTCGATGCCCGCTACAGAAACCATGGTGTCTCCCTTTTCGAACCCCCTCACCTTAAATCCTCTCCCCATTCGAGGGGGAGAGGGAAGGGTGAGGGGGAAGTACGGCGAATGTTAAGTTTCCACCCCCGCCCTTACTTCGTCTTTTAATCCTGTGCCCTTAACCGCGCGCTCAAGAGCGAAGAGGCTCGCCCCCAAAGCGCCGACGAAGTGAGATTCAGGACTCACATTGAGTTTCATCCCCAGCTTCTCCTCCAAAGCCCGGACCATGCCGATGTTCCGTGAAACTCCGCCGGTAAAGGTCACCTCCTCCTCGATTCCCACCCGCCGCACGAGGGAGATGGTTCGGGCGGCAATGGCGCTGTGCACCCCACCCAGGATGTCCTCGATCTTTTTTCCCTGGGCGAGGTAGGACATGATGTCTGACTCCACAAAGACCGTGCACACGGTGGTCAGGCGGACGGGATTTTTAGCCTGAAGAGAGAGTTTTCCGATTTCGTCCAGGCTAAGCCCTAAGGCCTCGGCCGCATTGGCGAGAAATCTCCCTGTGCCCGCGGCGCATTTGTCGTTCATGACGAAGTCCTTCACCTCGCCTCCCTCTCCGACCTTGATCCCTTTGGCATCCTGTCCTCCCATGTCGATCACGGTTCGGGTGGCCGGAAAGAGATAACTTGCCCCGCGCGCATGACAACTGATCTCGGTGATCTGGGCATCACCGAAGGTGACCTTGTATCTGCCGTAGCCGGTCCCGACCACGTAGACGACATCCTCCCTTTTCAAGCCGGCCGTGGCGAGCGCCTCGGCAAATGACCTCTCGGCAGCTCGTGTGACATTGGCGCCGGTGTCGATGAGGGATCTTCCGACAATCTCAAGCTTGTCGTTGATGATGGTTGCTTTGGTCTGAGTCGAGCCGACGTCAACACCCGCTGCGTAGATCATGTTCTCCTTCCTTCGGCTGACGCCGCATGCAAGATCTTCCTGTGTTCTAAGGACTCAAAAAAGGCATCAATCCGATTCTTCATCTGCGCCTCGGAGAAATACCTCGGGTCCTCGATGTCGGATTCGACGAGCAGAGTAGGAATGCCCAGCTCTTTGGTGAAGTATTCCCTCATATCGCCCTGTCCTGCGGAGAAGAGACGGCAGCTCTTCACCGAATGGATCACCAGGGCGTCAGCGGACCACTCCTCAACATAACGGCGGATTTGTTCGTAACGTTGGAGAAAGTTGCGATTGGTGAGGTTCCATTCCAGCATGTGCGCGGCGATCGATTCCAAGGGGTGATTGGGATCGTGCCTAAAACCGAACTCCCACAGCCCGCCGACCGTGGAGTAGGTGGAGGCCACGGCCACGGCGCCCCATTTGGCGAAGAGATCGCGGAAGACACGGAGATACGGCCACGGAGGCGGCCCTTCGATGACGAAGCGGAAACGCTCTTCGGGAAGCGGCCCGATGCCCATCTGAACCTTCTCTTCCATCTCTTTGAGAGCGACTTCAAAGAACCTCAGCCCCTCCTCGGTGCCTCGCAGGCAATACAGTGGAGCCATCATGGTCACCGAGTCGAAGTAGCAGTCGAAGGGAGAAGGGACGTGTTTGGTTAAGGCCTTGATCCGGGACCACATCTCCCCGGTCTCGCCCGAAAGGGCGACGATTCTTTTTAGCTTGGCATAATCCAACTTCTTGCCGGTGATCCTCTCGCACAGCTCGATAACCTCCTCGAGCTGCCGGACTACGTAGGTCACATCCTCCGGACTCGGTTTCCCCGATGGGTCGCGCATGAAGGGGATATCCAGATTGTAAAGGGTGCCGTTTGAATACTCAGCCAGATGCTCAAACCACTGGAGGTAAACATTGCACCCCACGTAATTGCACAGGATCAGAGAGGGAAGCGGGATCGTGGCGAACGGCGTCTTGCGGTCGCCCAGAAAAAGGCCGACGTCCGCTTTGACATAGGCACAGTTGTCCATCGAGTAGCCGATCTCCTCGGCCTTCTGAATGAAGGGCAGGGCCACCTTCTTGACTGCGAGTTGCAGGGCATTGATCTCCGGATAGACCGGAATGAGATCGAAGGCGAGGATAAGTTCAACGGGGTTGCCGCTGATCAGCATGTAAGCCGCCTTGCCCTCTCCCTGCTCGGCGCAACGGGTGAGCTGGTTGAAATAATTTCCCATCAGCTCTTTTTGCAGCAGATGGATCTGGCCCTGGTAACTTGTCTTTACTGCTTCGGCGGCTTGTGCCATGTTTGTTTCCTCTCGTTATTCGTTCATTCGTTGATTCGTTATTCGCGAATACACGAGTACACGAGTCAACGAGTAACGTGTTCAGTCGAATAGCATCGATTCCACAAAGGTCTCTACCTCGGTTCGCGCCTTGTCAAAGATCCACATCTTTTCCTCAAATTCGAGATAGAGATGAGGAATCCCCTCACGTTCCAAGGTCTGACGATACAGAGCGTAATCGAAAAGGGCAGGCTCACAGAACTTGGCCGCAAGAATGACGACCGCGCTCGCGCCGGTCTCTTTGACCTTATCAATGAGATGTTTGGACTTGGGTTCTCTGGTGTCGTGCTTGACGCCGGAATAGACGCTTTGGTGGATGTAGGCGCGAGCCAGATTGCGGGTGGGATCTCCCTCTAAAGGGATATCTTGCTCAAACCAGCGCCATCCGAGGAGGAAATCATCGTCCAGGATATAGCAGCCGGCGGCCTCGAGCCCTTCTACCAATTCCAGCGGCGGCTGCTCGCAGAAAGAGCCTTCTAAGACGACCTTGATGCGGTCCTTGGGTTTTTCATCCCTTTGGCCTGCGGCTTCAAGGGCCTTTCTCAAACTGGTTATGTGCTCCTCCAGCGGAATCAGGGTTCCTATCCGGGTGAGGATATAAGTCTCAAGCGTCGAAAGATTTTGCGGTGTCTCCCGGCGGATCCGATAGAGCTCGCGGATCAGCTTTCTCTGTTCATTGTATAGGCGGATGCTGCTGCGCAGATCGTCGTCCGTGATGGTCCTGCCGGCCAACTGCTCGTAGCTGGCCTTGAGTTTCCGATACTCCGCCGATAGGTAGTTTACGTTGTGGGGCGAGACCATATTCTGGGGAAAGTGGATATACTCCACCTGAAGCTGAGGAAAGTTCCGCTTAAAGACACTCGCCAGATTTCTCGCCGGGTCGCAAATCGAGTGAAAGACCATGCCGTCGAGAAAGTGAAGTTTTCCGGTCAAACCCAGCTCTAAGGTGCTCTTCACGATGGAACAGACAAAGGACTGGAAGCGGGAGTCGGCGTAGGCGATCTCGAGTCGGTTGCCTCCACCAATGATCCCGACGGGCAACATCCCGGCCGCATGGATGATCTCCACAGGCGTGTAGACCGGATAGCAGCCGATGACCTTCGAGCCTGGATGGTTTTTCTTCCACTCGGCCACTTGATCAAAGGGGGAGTCTTCCAGAACCTCTCTATATCGGGAAACCAAATTTTCCATGCCAAGATTTTTTTCTCTGCTTTGCGGCTCTTCCATAGCGACCTCATTGGAGGATTGAGCAAGATATATGCCAAGGAAGCTTTCATGATTTGTCGGTTGACGAGGCGGTCCAATGAGGAAAACTTCTCAAAACTAAGAAGGATAGGGTCAGATATTCCCAATTTTCGGATTTTCTTATCCGGTTTCTCTTCGGTTTTTTTGTTTTTCACATGGCATGCCCTTTGCTTAGGAAAGTAGTCGTGAATCCAGTTTCGTGTTAGAGAGAAAGTGAAGCGAGAAAGGAGAGATGCCATGGAGAGAATCCCTGAATTCTATGCCATGTACGGACCAGGGGCGGGTGAGCGGGGATCTGAGGAGATATCCGAGGTCGAGCGATTAATGAACGAATTTGAGGTGCACGAGGGTCAGGAAGGAAAATTTGTCCAACGCTATAAGGAGATCGCCGAGAAGAGCGAAAACCCTCTTATCAAATTCCTGCTTCGACTCATCGTCTCCGATGAAGAAAAGCATCATGCTATAACCCATGCCATGGTCTCGACCCTAAAGGGGGACCTCACCTGGACCAAGCCCGCAGCGGCCATTCGGGGCCTTTACGAGTTGGGGAAGGGCAAAGAGGAGCTTTTAAAGCTCACGGAGGATTTCATTAAAGTTGAAAAGGAGGGGATAGAGGAATATAAAAAGCTGATCAAGACGAGTAAGGGGTACTACGGGGGTTTGTTTGCTCTGCTCTTTCGGTCCATGGTTCATGATTCGGAGAAGCACGTTGAGTTTCTTGAGTTTTTGCGGCAGAGATTAAAAGAGGCATAGAGAATGGCTTCTGAAGCTCACTTTGACCCTCTGGAAGGGTTTGCCGAGATTGAGCGACTCGTGGCCAAGGTTTATTTTCGCTTCTCCCATCTTTTCCTCCATCATCTCGAACTGCGGGATTTCTGGTGGCAGATGGCGATGGACGAGGAGCAGCATGCCGCTATCCTTCTGGCCTGCAAAGAGATGATTCAGAACTACGACGACGAGAAATTAGACCCGAGCATAACCCGAGAAAAGGCCGATCAACTTAAGGGGCTAATCACCGCCTACCTCAGCAGAGGCACTCCATCTCTCGGTGTGGAGGAGGCCTTTAAGATTGCCCTGGAAATCGAAAGCTCCGAGATCGATGCTATCTACAGTAAACTTCTCTATTTAGGGGGCCCCAAGATAGCTGCTACCATGCAGAATCTTGGTGTCCCGGCCAGCGTCCAAAGGCAAAAACTCAAATTCGCCCTCCAGAGATTCTGCAAAGATCCTCAACTGCTCGCAGCGGCTCAACAGATTTGAGTTCACTTCCCTACATGACTTCCCGTCTCGCATAGAGGCGTGAGAGTAGTTTACTCTATCACGGTTTAAAATTTCCCAAATTTGCGGTAAAGCTTAGGCTGGCTTATTGCCGAGGGCCGGTATGGACTATAACTTTGGAAGCATCATCGGTAAGAGCAAGAGCTTGAGGGATCTCCTCGAGATGGTCAGGAAGGTGGCGCCCACTCAGGCGACCGTTCTGATCACAGGAGAGAGCGGAAGTGGAAAAGAGCTGATCGCCCATGCCATCCATGCCCATAGCGATCGTAAGGATAAACTTTTCCTGCCGGTGAATTGCGGGGCCTTGCCGGAGACTCTGCTGGAGAGCCTCCTTTTCGGCCACATGAGAGGCTCGTTTACCGGGGCCTTTGCCAATCAGGAGGGGCTCTTCGAGAAGGCTAGAGGCGGGACTATTTTCTTAGATGAGATCGGCGAGATCCCGCAGCACCTGCAGGTCAAACTCCTTCGCGCCCTTGAGGCCAAGGAGATCCTTCCGATTGGCAGCACGACTCCCCGCCACATCGACGTGCGAGTTCTCGCTGCCACCAATCGGGATCTGAAGAAAGAGGTTGAAGAGGGTCACTTCCGCGATGACCTCTATTTTCGCCTAAACATCATGGAGATTCATATTCCTCCCCTGAGAGAGCGGCCCGAGGATATCCCTTTACTCGTAGAGCACCTGGTCCAAAAGCACAATCCGGAGCTGAAGAGACGTTTTAAGGGGGCGGAGCAGGCGGTAATTCAGGCTCTCATGTCCCTTCCTTGGAAAGGCAACGTCCGCGAGTTGGACAACGTTATAGAGCACACGATGATATTGGCCGACGGGGAATGGATTACGCTTAAGGACTTGCCTCAGTCCGTATTGGGCGGGGAAGAAGCTGTTCCATCCTTCACTCCAAACCTGAAAGAGGCTTTAAGACAATTCGAAAGGCAACACATCCTCCGCGTCTTGGATCAAGCCGGTCAGGACCGAAAAGAGGCAGCACGGCTGTTGGGTATAAGCCTTTCCTCTCTTTATCGCAAGATCGAAGAGTTGGGGCTCTCTTGATTTATTCTCTGTGACCAAACCCCAAGCCATCCTTTTTTGATTCTGGATCGAGGCCTATGCCTCTATTTTAAAGAAACGCTCATAGCAGGCACGAATGCGTTCGCGTCTAAGCTCGTAATCACGCAGCAAGAGATGCCCAGCACTTTTCTTTTTGTTTCCTTTATAACCCAGAACCTGCGCCATTCCGTGAAGTTGCTCTGCCTCTCGTTCCAAGATGTCGATCGACTGATCGCGCAGGAGCCGCAGCCGATGGTCCAGGCGGCGCAAGAAGAGGTAGCCTTCTGAAAGCAGATGGTAATCGGCCTTGCGGATGATCTTGTGGTAGTGGAGGGCCCTCAAGGCCTCCAGGGTCCCCCGCTGCCGTACTCTAACGAGACGGTAGCCATGGGAAAGCTGGAGCATTTGGGTTAGAAACTCGATATCTACTAGCCCCCCCTTGCCTTTTTTTAGGTTGAACTGGGAATGGTTTTCATGGGCCAGCTCCCTTTCCATGCGCATGCGGAGGTAGTGAATTTTCGCAATGCCTTCTTCTTTGAGACCCCTACCATAGGCAAAACCCTCAACTACCTTTTCAGCTTCTTTTCCGAGGGTTCTATCCCCGGCCACGTACCGGGCTTTGATGAGTGCCTGCCTTTCCCATAGCTCGGAGCTGGTTTGGTGGTAGTGACGGAATGCTGGCAAAGAGGAGACCAGAGGGCCGAATCTTCCAGAGGGGCGAAGCCTGAGATCAATCTTATAAACGATTCCCTCCTCGGTTGGTGCTGAAAGAAAGGTGATGAGCTTCTGTCCCAGTCTGGCATAGTATTCGTGGGCATCCAGGCGAGCGGGTCTCCCCCCATCGCTGCGGCTCTCCTCTGGGGCATCGTAAATAAATATGAGGTCCAAGTCCGAGTTATAGTCAATCTCTTTGCCACCCAGCTTTCCCATCCCAAGAATCACGAATTTCCCACCTTCGACCTTGCCGAAATTCTTTTCCATCTCTTGGAGAGAGAGCCGCAGTCCTCCTTCCAGGCAGGCCTCCGCAAGATCTGAAAGCTGATGGAGGACTTCCTCCAGTTCTAGAGTTTCTCCTAAATCGTGAAGGCCGATGCGGATCAATTCCTCCGCCTTATATCGCCGCAGGGCGTTGAGCTCGCTTTCTACATCGTCTATCTCGGCGAGGCTGGCTGACAGTTCCCTAGACATTTCTTCCTTCGTTTTTTGCAACCGGGTGAGGTCCACGCGGATCAGGCTGTCGAGCAATTCGGGACGTTTGAGAAAGAGATCCGTGAGGAATTGGCTGCTAGCAAACAGGCTGATGAGGAGACGGGTAGTCTTGGGATTCTCTGCGAGCAGGGAGAGAAAACCGGTGCGGGCCCCTATCCGATGGCTGAACTCGGCCAGATTAAAGAGGGCTTGCTCTGGATCGCTCGATTTCACGATCTCGGCCATCAGCGCCGGACCCAGGGTCCGCATCACTTTCAATCTCCTTGGGCTTGGGGGAGAGTAGGGCTCCCCGTCGCGCGCCGCCAGGAGGTTATGGTAGGCTTTGTGAGGATCTCGAAAACCGAGCCTTTTGAGCTCTTCAAGGATCAGTTCTTCCTGATCCAGATCGTTCCATATTGCTCCCGTCCCAGCGCGGCTCTCTGAAGACATCTTTTTTTGAGCCTCATAAAAGAGCCGGTCGAAGGCGCGCCGCACCGAGGCGGTGTGGCTGCGGTAGTCCTGCCAAAAGAGCTTCCGCTCGTTTTTTCCCTTCCTGCGGGAGTAGCCGAGACGTCGTGCCAGGCATAGTTCTTCTTCTTTCCCTTCCGGGATAGAATGGGCATGAGCCTCCTGAACCATTTGGATCTTGTGCTCCACATCGCGCAGAAAGCGGTAGTCACGGCTTAGTCTGCTTTGCTCGCTGGCTGGGATGTAGCCGTAACGGGCAAGAAGTTCGAGAGCCCGGAGGGTATTATGTTCTCGGATGCGTGGCTCATAGCCGCCGTTTACGAGCTGCAGGGCCTGGGTGAAAAATTCGATCTCTCGGATGCCTCCATAGCCCAGCTTGATATTTCTTTCCTTGTTTTGAGGACTGAGGAGCTCCCGTTGAATCCGCATCTTCATGTGCCTCAATTCCTCTATCGTCGTGAAGTCGAGGTAGCGGCGGTAGATAAACGGCTCGATGTCGCGCAGAAACCGCCTCCCCAGCTCTCGATCCCCAGCGACCGGCCGGGCCTTGATGAGAGCAGACCTTTCCCAGCACTGCCCCCACGACTCGTAGTAGAGAAGGGCGGAATGGAGGGATTGAACTAAGGGACCGTTACGTCCGAGGGGGCGGAGTCGAAGGTCAGTGCGGAAGACGAAACCCTCCTCGGTCACCTCTCCCATAACTCGGGTGATCATTTCCGCTAGATGAGTAAAAAATCCCCGCGCAGCTATTTTCCCCCTACAGCCACCCTGCCTCTCTCCCTCCTCTTCCTCCTCTTCCTCGTAAAGGTAGATGATGTCTATATCAGAGCTGAAATTGAGTTCTTTGCCTCCCAGTTTTCCCATGCCCAGAATCACGAAGTGGTTTTTCTTCTCCGCGCTCGGAAGGCGCAGCGGTCCGAAATCTTTTTCCACTTCCGATCGTGAAAAGCGGTAGGCCACTTCAAGGGACGCTTCAGCCAGGGCCGTAAGTTCCCTCATCGTCTCTTCGACCGGGACAGAAGGGAATAAGTCTCTGGCACCGATGCGGAGGAATTCACATTGCTTGTAGTGGCGTAATGCCCGCGCGAATTCGTCGACGGACACGGCTTCGCCGATCACGGGAGCAAGCCCTGTGAGGTGGTCGGCAACGGTTTTCTGGGCTGTGTCGACTTGCTTAAGGAAGAGTTCGGGCCAATCTTTTCCCTGGCGAATCAGAATGTCGCTCAAATAAGCACTTCCACCCAGAAGTCGGAGCAGGGGTAGGAAATAGTCTAAGGGGACTCTTTTCAAGGACTTTGGACTGCTGTTCTCAATCAGCCTGATGAGATTGGTCCGCGCTAGGGAAGGGGATGGACTTTTCCTGATGAGCCGCCCTAACTTATTCCGCTCCGCGGAGGACGAAATGAGTGCGCCGAGACCACCCATGCATTTAGGCTAACGGACCTGGTGGAAAGCTGCAAGATGTTGCTATCGAGCAAGACCATAGCGGTCTCCCTTGATGAAGCGATCCATTTCCCGCCAGGTCTTGAAAGGGAGAGAGCGACGCATCTTCCTACAGATTCTCTCAAATTTCCGGCGCGCCTCTTCGGGGGTCTCCTTTGCCAGTTGTGGGTGCCTTTCCAGGATCTTCTTTCTTAACGCGCCAAAGGCGGCGGTGGGATACTTATCCCCTTTTTGTAGATCTTTCCCCTCAAAAGCCTTCAGAGTGGCCACCGGTTTCCCCCTCCTCGTAACTACGACCGGCTCGCCTTTCTCGGCATCGCGGATCAAAGCTGTGGTCTGGTTCTTAAGTTCTCTCACCGTCGCATACTTAGCCATGGGCGCTTCCCTCATGTAGCTACAAAGATAGCGACAAGCCGCCCGCCGCGCAACCGTGTCCCTTGCCATCGCTTCGGCCTTTTTCCCCCTCCTTCATGCCTTTTTCCTATTGCCTAATGCCTCTTGCCTGTTTTATATTTTACGCGAAACTAACTTCGGCTGGGTTGCTCGATCCTGCCTGCCTGTCGGCAGGCAGGTCACATCTTTGATTCCACATCATCGCCCGGACTGGCTCTGCCCAGCTGGGCTTTTGTATTCATGGTTCTTAAACTCAGAAGATTCTTTCGGCAGGTTGAGCCAAGAGCAGATTTGACCCCTTTGCTATAAGGTTTATTACCACGTAAAACTCTTGGTCGGCACGGATGTAATCGAGATTAAAGCCGGCTTTTCTCCTGATCTGACAGAAAACCTGCTCGGCCAAATTGGTTTCTTTGACCATTTCATTGTGACCTTTGATTTCACTCCGCATCCCCCAGCCTTCGAAATCCAGCGGATCGCTCGCATTTAATCCGCTTTACGGGCATACCCTGTTTTTTTGTTGCCTAATGCTTCTTACCTGTCTTTCTCTTTGGTCGATCCTCTATCGTCCATCCTCTATCCTCTACCGTCTTACTATTGCCTATTGCCTAATGGCTGTTGCCTTCTTAGTAAATTTGCCCTATTTTACGCGAAACTAACTTCGGCTGGGTTTCCCGATCCGGCCTGCCTGCTGGCAGGCAGGTCACATCTTTGATTCTGCATCATCGCCCGAACTGGTTCTCCCCAGCCGGGCCTTTCGTTCCTATGGTTGGATGGACGGATTCGACAGAGATGGTTCGGTGAAATGTATGATTGCAAGACCCCGGAATTCACCCCGGAATTCGGAATTCATTCTCAGTTTCATGGTCCCAGATCTCGCTTACTTTAGTAATCTTGGGAGGTATAACCACCATTTTTTAAAACAATACTCAACCAGAGGGTTGTGTGTCAATCCGAGGGCCAGTTGAAGAACAACGGAACCATTGAATGCGCATCGGCCTGACGATGTCTGATCCTATCGTGTCCGAACCATTTCCCTGACGTGAGCCAGAGGATTTGTTAATTTAAGTTTCTACCGGCTATCGAGCGTAGCTGGCTTCACGTTGTTGGCAAAACCTTATCACTTCAGATAAAGTAAAATCTACTTCGAAGACAAAGCGCATTTGGGACAGGAGGTGATCTGGCTGTCAGCTTTCTTGATTGACCCTTCCGGTAGCCAGAGCCTTCCAACCTCAACCCGAAGAAAATGTCCACCTCTGCCTGCAAACCGACCTTCGGATACTCTCTGCCCAAAAACGGGGTACGGAGCCAGCCTGCTCCCTCTGGTGGCTGCTTGACGTTCTGGAACAGGGGCTGGCACAGGGTCGTCGGGGGCAATTTTGAGTTCTCGGTGGCTCAACCTCAAAAGCAAATTCCTGCTATGTGGAGATTCTAAGGGAGGCCGAATGAGCAAGGTTTACATCCTGGGGGCTGGCGCATCGCGTTTTGCCGGTTTCCCTTTGGGAGCCGACCTCTGGCCGTTCCTTGAAGCTGAGGAAGATTCAAACTGTGTTCAACTGATAAATGACGTTCAAACCTGCTGGCCCTTCGTGAAGAAAGTCCATTGCTTGCTCGAAAAGCACAGGCACCCTGACCTGGAAATGATACTAACAATAGCCGATTTGGCTATCGTGTCTGGCGGTTCTGTCGGTAGTATTGATTTGAGTGAATTCGACATTCCGGAGGCTAAAAAAGCCTTTGCACGTCTAGTCAGTTCGGCATTTGTCGGACACGCTGTGAAACTCCGCAACAAACGAGACGCTGAAATCCAGCGCGTGATGCAAGCATGGGGGAAGTTGGTCAAAGAAGGGGATACAGTCATTACCTTCAATTGGGACCCGTTGCACGAAATGGCATTATGGGACGCTAGCGATGATAAATGGCATTACAGCAGTGGCTATGGCTTCCGGCCAAGAAATGTAGAAGGAGGCCAAGTAGTTCCGTCGAACGTAAAGGTTTTGAAGTTGCACGGTTCTGCAAATTGGGGATTGCGCGGAAGACGAGATCACGAACCTCCTGAAGTTGATTACATTAGCCATCTATTCCCTGAGGTGGGGCACTTGCCTGGATCTTCGGGAAGCAGTGATTTCGGTGAGAGTTTGATCCTCCCATCCTACTTTAAGGCGCCTACAGAGGAACCGGTCCTGGTCGAGATTTGGAAACAAGCCGCAAGTGCCTTGAGAAGCGCCGATGAGGTTGTCATTCTTGGCTACTCTTTGCCCGAGGCAGATAGCCCGACTAGAACCTTGCTATCTGTCGCTCTCAGTGGCAATGATAAGCTAAAAAACCCGAAACTTGAAAAACCCGTTCAGGTTGTAGCAGGCCCACAACACGGACTTGGTTCAGCGCATGACCGATGGGACCGTTTTTTCAGCGCGTTGGGTTCCAGGGAAAAGGTCTGCATGGTCCACGAGAACTTCGAGAAATTTGTGCTTAGCAGGAGGGCCAAATCGCTCGCACATTCCCAGCCTGATCGTAAGCGGCAATAGCTCATTCTCCAGAGTCTTGTTTTGCGGTGATGCCAACCAGTGTCTTTCCGCTTGAATCGTGCGAGTCATCGGGCAGAGTAGAGTGAGAACGGGACTTGAGGGTCAAATCTTGTACTATGGTTTAACAGGGTCGCAACAAAAAGCCGGTCGCTTCCGTGGTCGTGGTCGAGAGTAAGGGCAAGCATCTCAAAGGAAATGAAGACACGAACTACAAACGGAAGGTGGCTCCCTACTTTGAGAAAGTCGGCTACAAAGTCCCGTGGCAGAAACTCGCGGAAGATTTCCAGGACGAGACTTTCCGGTTCCAAGTCCTGGACGAGGGGGAATACACGGATCGTGACTGGCGAGACGACCTAAAGAAGCTGCTTGAATCTGCGGTCTAGCCAAAGAGAGCAAATAATAGCAGAGAGCCAATTGGGGGTCGCCTCTTTTGGCCTCTTTCGTCTCCGCTCATCCTTTAATCTCGTCGTGGTCCCCCGGCATGTGTTCTGCAGGTTTTACGCGATTTGCCTGAGCCTGTTCACTCCTTACAATTTTCCCCAGCTTGTCACGCGGGTCGGCTTGATCTGGATCATCGGCCTGTCCTGAATCGCCATCCTGCGGTACTGGGGGTATTTCCGCCGCAGGAGGAGCACGGCTCTTTTGTGTCTCTGCCCTTTGGCTAAGAGCTTCGCCTTTCCAATGATCAGGACATAAGCAAGACGCCTCCAATCTTCGTCGTATCTATCGACGACCACGGAGACATATGGGTTTTGGCGAATGTTTCTTATCCTTTTTAGGAGCAGCGGAGAGGTCCGTTTGGGTTTTTCATCGATCGGAGAATAAAGCTCCTCCCCGTCAAGGGCATAGCAGATGGGGATGACATGCGGTCGGCCTTTTTTATCGGCAGTCGCCAAATGCGCTACGCGGGCGGAGCGGATAAATGCCTTTTCCTTTTTCGTCACTTCTAATACGAACGTATTTAATTCTGTTATGTTTCTGTCCCCTCTCTCCGAGCCTTTTCCCTTACCCTTCCCTCTCCCTAGCAGGGAGAGGGTTAGAGTGAGGGTAGAGTGAGAGAATAATGATCAGATGTAACAATTATTCGGATGTTTGGTTAGATTTTAAACTCGCCGACGACGTTGGGAGCAAAGACTTCTTCTACCTTGACCGGCCTATCCATGAGACCCTGCTCGCCCATGTAGCGAATCAAGGTCTCGAGCATGTGGCGGTTGGGTTCTATGCCATAGGGCCACCAATCGGAGCCGAAGAGCTGTTTTAACTGTTCGATCTCGGCAAAGAGCCAGGGAAGGGTGCACGCCAACGTATTGCTGATATGCATGGCCTTGATGGCGTGCTCCTTCGCCTCGCAGAAGGCCTTGTATAGGCTCCGGGCAACCCAGGGATGCTGCTCGTAGAGATCCTTCCGGATCACCAGGACGTGCATGATGGGGAAAATTTTGGTTCGTTTATAATAATCCACCTCGACCTCTTTGTAGTTGGGAAAGAGGCGTCGAACTTTAGGAGACCGCTTGACGAAGCAGGAGGGGGCGCGGGCGGAAATCAGGGCATGGATCTCTCCGCTTTCCAGCATGCCGTTCAGGGTTTTATCCGGTGCGATGGAGCTCAACTTGATCTCGGGAGGCAGCTTGAGGACAACGCGCTCCTTCCTTCCGGGCTCCTCCTGTCCTCCCACGAACCACTCCATGTCCGGCGTTCTTACGCTATAGTCGTCCTTGAGCATGCCGCGAATCCAAACAGCCGCGGTGATGGAGTATTCAGGGGCGCCGACCTTTTTCCCTTTTAAGTCCTGGGGTTTTTGGATTCCCGAATCGACGTTGATAAAGACGCAGGAATGGCGGAAGAAGCGGGAAGGAAATACCGGGATCGCGACGAAGGGCGCGTTTCCCCGGCTCACCATCGTGATGTGGTTAGAGAGCGACATCTCCGAGGCATCGAACTCCCGGTGGCCTCCCATGCGCCAGAAGATTTCTTCTGCCTGCAGGGGAAGATAATTGAGGCGGATGCCTTCCGGCTGAACCGTGCCGTCTTGGAGCGCCTTGGTCCTGTCATAGTCCCCACACGCGACGGTCAGATGCAGTTTTTCCAATGGTTCCTCCTTGCTTATTTTGCCTCCCAGCGGGAAAGCCGCTGGGCAAAGGCGATCAAAATAACGCAGATGATAGATATGACAACTCCTAGTGCCCCTACCCGGCCGCGCATGCCATCGAGGTAAAGAAAATAGAGGAGTGGCCCTAGAGGCTCCGAGCCCGGGCTGTAAAGAAAGATTGAGGCGCTGAACTCGCGTATGTAGATGGTCGCGAGGATGATCCACCCGGCCATGATTCCCGGCCGCATCAGCGGAATAAGAATGCGGCGAAAGGTGGCAAAAAAACCAGCACCGCAAGCGGTCGAGGCCTCTTCCAATTCCTTGTGAATTTGGATGATCGTGCTGCTAACCGCTCTGAGCCCGTAGGGCAGGAAGCGGGTGACGTAGGCGATCATGATGATCCAGATCGTGGCATAGATGGGGATCGGAAAATCCACGTAGGCCCATAGAAGACCGAGGGCAAGCGCCGTCCCGGGGAAGGCCCAAGGGATAAAGACGAGCCCTTCCAGGAGACCTCGGCCAGCGATCTTGGTTCTTACGGTTATATAGGAGGTCAGAGCGGCAAGGAACATGCAAATCGAGGCGCCCACTATGGCCAGGAAGAGACTGTTGCCAAATGCCTTGTGAACTCTCGAGGTATCGAGGATGTAGCGATAGTTGCTGAGAGTTAAGTTGTGCCATGTCTCCCATGTGGGCACATGATAGTAAGGCATGAGCGAGACCAGGAGGAGGACCAGAAAAGGCAGGACCACCATCAGGATGAGGAGGACGAAGGCGACACTCGAGGCGAGATATCTCCATTTGCCAAGCTCAATTTGATGAGGTCTGAACGCCTTGCCGGTGACTGTGGAGAAGCTCTCTACCTGCGAGGTGAAGCGGCGGTAGAGATAGACAAAGATCAGGGCGATAGCGAGGATACCCACGCCGTAGGTCGCGGCGAGATTGTGGTTGGTGGGAAAAGACCCCAAGGCCTCACGCCAGATTTTGGTGGTGAAGACTTCGATCCTGGCCGGCAGCGCGATGATGGCGGGGGTATCGAAACTTTCAACGGCTCTGACAAAATTGAGCGTCCCAGCCGCCAAGATAGCGGGTCTCATAAGAGGGAAGGTGATCCGCGTGGCAACTCCGAACTCATTGGAGCCGAGCGTTTTGGCCGATTCTTCCAGCGCGGGATCCATGCCTTTCATGGCCGCTGCTATGATCAGAAAGGCAAGAGGAGTCAGAATCAACCCCTCAACAAAGATGAGGCCTGGGACGGAGTAGATATTAAAAGGCGCTTTCGCCAGGCCCAGAAGCCGCATCAGCGTAACATTGATAAGGCCGTTGCTGGGATTGAGGAGGAGGACCCACGATATCGAAATCAGAAGCGGCGGCATGATGTTTGGGATAATGGCGGTTAGCTCAAAGAGTCTTCGGAAAGGTGCATTGGTTCTGATTGTAATCCAAGCAAGCGTCAAGGCCAAAACCACGGACAGGCCGGATGCGCCTATGCCAAAGATGAACGAGGTCAATATGAGACGATAGGCTTCTGGATCAGAGTAGGCTTGGACGTAGTTGTGCAGCGTGAAATGGCCGGGAACACCCAGCGGGGCATCCGTAAAACTGCCATATAAAAGGAAGAAGCTCGGGTACAGGGCCAGAAAGGCGATGACCCCCGCTACGCCCATGAAAATAAGATTCATGGGTTGGCTGAAGAATGACGCAACGCGTGTCAGAGTCGCAGCGGCGGGAGGTACGCGCCCGATAGCGAGAGTCCTATGGTTCACCGAATCTGAGACCCCTACTGCAAGAAGATCTTTGTGTATTCCTTTTTCTTTTCCGCATAGCCCTTCGCATCCAGATCTTCCATCTCGACAAACTGGATCTTGTCCGCATCAGGCAGCGGGGGATGGACCCCCTTGCGGTTCACAAACTCACCCATCTTGGCCATGATCTTCATGCTTTCTTCGCCCAGGAGATAGTCGACAAAGGCCTTGCCGGCATTGGGGTGTGGGGCCTTGCTGCTAAGGGGAGCATAGTGACCATCCCCTAGCATTTTTCCCAGTCGCACATAGTCCAACGGTGCCCCTTTTTGGCCAAAGATATAGGCATACTTAACATAAGTAATTGCGATTGGCGTCTCCCCAGTTGTCACCCGCTCTGCTGCGGGGAGCAAGGATTCCACCAAAATGGGCTTCATGGCGGCCAGGTCGCGGATATATTTGTCTGCCTTTTCTTTTCCCATGAGCTTGAAGAGGCTAGCCACCCACTGAGTGGTGGTTGTATGCTGTGTCGGATCTGGCATGACCAGCTTACCTTTGTATTTAGGATTCACGACATCCTCTAGAGATTTCGGCACGTCAGCAGGTTTGATCATGTTCTTGTTGTAAACGATGCCAACGATGACGTTACGGTATCTGGGACCTAGATTCGGATCAATGGCATCCTTGGGGAACTGCTTAGCCGAAGGCGAGTCGTATTTAGCGAAAAGCCCCTCTTTCTGCATGATTTGCAACGGGTTATCATTAATTAAAATGACATCGAAAAAAGGCTTCCCTGCTCGATACTCGCTTAGGGCCCGATCCATAACCTTCGTGGCAGAGGCCCTCCAGTATTCCATCTCGAGGCCGGTCTTTTTTTGGAAGGCCTTGCTGATGGCATCCGCGGTATCGGATTCCAGCGAGCCGTAAGCCACAACCTTCCCCCCTTCTTTTTTTGCCGCCTCGATGAGTTTGGTATCCTGACCCAGAGCCAATTCGGCATAGAAAAGTCCGAGGGTGGCAAGAAAGACGAAGAGTATTTTGAAATTTCGCGGCATGGTTAGTAGCCTCCTTTGCTACTCTATTAGACGAATTCCGCAGAGATAGTTTCAGATTTAAAGATTGGAGTCAAGCATCGTCTCTTGGGATCTCAGCTAGGGCCTTGGAGCAGCCTATTGACAGGGATTGTTGTCGATCATATAAGAGTTTTTCAAATTTCGTTGGAACGGAGATCCGCAAAACCATGGAGAAATTCGATTTAGTCATCAAGGGAGGGAGGGTCTGGACACCAGGAGGTATTGTTGAAGCGGACATTGCTGTATATCAAGGCAAGATAGCAGCGTTGGGGAGATCTTCGGCCTTTCCTGAATCTCTTGGACTCATAGACGCAAAGGGTAAGGTGATCATTCCGGGACTCATCGACACGCATACCCATCACAGAGAACCGGGGTTTACACACAAAGAGGATCTTACGACGGCAACCCAGGCGGCCGCCGCTGGAGGCGTGACGCTATCGGTCGGCATGCCGAATGTCGATCCACCGACGACGACGGTAGAGCGCTACCGCAACGTGATCGAGATCAGCAAGAAAAAGGCGCTGGTGGATTTCAATCACAATCCCTCAGGGACAAACCCGGAAGAGATTGCCAAGCTCGCTCAGGCCGGCTGCCTGGCCTTTAAAATATTTATGGTCAGGGACACGGGCAGGGACTATCCCCACATGCCGGGCATCGGTCTCCATAACCACGGCGCACTCTTTCGTTGCTTCGAAGAAGTGGCTAAGACGGGCCTGCCGCTCATGGTCCATCCCCACGATCAGGATTTGATGGACGTAATCGAGCAGCGGTACTGGCAGCGAGGGGATCGCAGTCCGCAGGCTTATGGCAAGGCGTACCGTGACTTCGACGGCATCATCTGGGATACAGCCATTGCCACCATCATTCGCTTTCAAAAAGCCACTGGTGTGAAGTTGCATATCCTTCATATGAGTACTCCTGGAGGATTGGAAATGGTGCGGCGGGCTAAGGATGAAGGGCGGCCGGTTACCTCCGAGGTGAATCCCTGGGCGCTTTTCCTTGCGAGCTGGGAGAATGTGGAGAAGCTCGGCCCTTACTGTCTCGGCTTTTGGGTGCCCGATGAACACGCTGAAGCCCTTTGGCAGGGTATCAAGGATGGAACGATTGATGTTGTCGGCACGGATCACGCGCCGCACACAAAGGAGGAAAAAGATGTTGGGTGGAAGGATATGTGGAAGTCTCCTGGCGGAGAGCCGCAGATCCAGGACTACCTGAAGCTCTTTCTCACCGCGGTCAACGAAGGAAAGACCACTCTGGATCGGGTCGTGCGCCTGACCTCCTACAATCCTGCACGCATATTCGGCGTCTATCCGCGCAAGGGAGTGATTCAAGTCGGCTCCGACGCCGATCTCACAATCGTGGATATGAAAAGAGAGGAGACTATCAGCAACGAGACGACCTACACCCGCGTCGGTTGGACCCCTTATCACGGGCGCAAAGTGAAAGGCGCGCCGGTTTATACTATCGTCCGGGGTAAAGTGGTGATGCAGGACGGAAAGGTCATCGGAAAACCAGGAGACGGAGAGTTTATAACTCCGGTGAAGGGATAGAAGAGCTAATCCTCGCCAATCTCCTCGTCCGTATCGATCTTGTTGATCACCAGGCCGCTGATGAGTTTGGGATAAAAGTAAGTCGACTTTTGCGGCATTTTCTCGCCGCTTTGGACGATGGCCATGATCTCTTCGGGCTTAGGCGGGTTTAAGATAAAGGCCGCCTGGTAATCTTCCTTATCCACTGCTTTCAGCACTCTCTCGTCGTCCTGCGAATAGCTGATCACTTCACCTTTCGTCTGTTCTTCCGGAGTAACACCAAGGATATGCTCCAAGATCAGCAGGTGTAGGGTAGTGACGTCCAGATCACGCAATGGCCCGCTCAAATTATTTGCCAGCCGCTGCATAAACCGCTTGTTCTTCAGGCGCAGAATCAGATAGCGCGGGTCGCGTTTGAAAGAGGCGCCGATGGGATGACGTTTTTTTCCGCCGCTCTTTAGGGCACGGAGAAACCAGCGCTGCCCTTCTGGGGTCTTGGGATAGGGTTCGAGATAGAAATATCGTTGCAGCTCCTCTTCCAGTTTCTGAAACGGGATCGGCGGAAAGGAGCGCACCAAACGATGTGTGGGGAGGATGACGAGACCGTCATCATTCATATTGGCGAAATACATCATCACGAAATTAAACGCTTCTTGTCCTTTCCAATTTCCTCTCTCCTCGCGCAAGTGATTGCGGTAGTTCAGCGCAGCCTCATAGCGGTGGTGGCCGTCGGCGATCAATAAAGGCTGTTCTTTCATCTCACGCTTAACCAGGCGGATGATCTCTGGATCCGTAATGCGCCAGAGGGCACAGGTTCCTCCACCATCTTCTTTCACCTCGATGTTGGGGGAGACTCCCTCCACCTGCTCTGTCAGTGCGTTATTGATGGTCTGCTTCGGGTGGGAATAGAGGGCAAAGATCGGACTCAGGTTGGCGTGGCAGGCGAGCATGAGACGGAGACGGTCCTCTTTGGGCCCCTCCAGTGTCTTCTCGTGAGGCCGGATGGTTCCTGTTGAAAAATCTTCGAGTTGCGTAAGGGCAATAAAGCCCAGACGCTCTTGCTCTTTTCCTTCTTTATCGGGAAAGCGGTGACTCAGGAAGTAGAGGGCAGGCGCCTCGTCGCGGACGAAAATCCCCTCTGTTCGCCAGCCGTCGAGGAGTCGGGCGACGCTCTCATACGGGTTCGGCTCCTGGTTCAAGATCAGGCGGACGACATTATAGGGAGATTTCCGGTAAAGCCTCTCCTGCTCCTCGGGTGTGATCACGTCATAGGGAGGGGCGATCACTTTGGAGAGATCTCGGATCTTCTTTTGGTTGTAGAGAATTCCGCGAAAGGGGGCGATGCGTACCATCGGTGTCTAATCCTCGGGAAAGAGAGCCTTTACTGATTTCCGATTTTAGATTTTAGATTAAATCAAAAATCAACAATCCAAAATTCAAAATTCGTTCAAATTCCCTGCTTTTGAGTCTCCTTCCCTTCGTTGCTTTCTATGCTTTAAATGAATTTCTTTCGGTGACTATCCTGAATAGCTGATCTCCGGGTGTTCTTGATAACGGTTTTCCGGGTCGGCGGCAGAGAAGGCGCAGAGCAGCGTGAGCGGCTTGCGCCCGGTGTTGATCATCATGTGGCGCGCACCGGATGGAATCAAGAGCGTATCTCCAGTGTGAATCGAAGTCACCTCGCCATTAACCCACGCCTTGCCGCTCCCTTTTTGGACATAGATCACCTCCTCCATGTCCCGATGGCTGTGAGGGTGGCGCGGGCCGGCCTTTTTAACCGGCATCACCTCGACGAGTCGAAGCGCTATGCCCTTGGATTTTAGCGTTCTGTGGGAGACAAGCTCGCGGAAAAGGCGACTTGGAGCCTTTCTCCGGGAAACCTGATTCTGGTTTATCTTTCTAATAGCCAATTTAGTCTGCCAAGACCTCTTCGAGCTCTACTGTGCGGCCGCTCTCGGCAGAGCGAATCGCAGCGTGGATGACCGCCAAGGCAGCTATCGCCTCTGGCCCGCCGACTTCAGCTCTCTTTTTCTCTCGGATGCAATCGGCAAACTCCTCCAACTCTTCCCGAAACATATCTCCCTGGGAAAGAGGGATCGGTTTGTGTTCGGAGGAGCCGCGATGTTGGATCTCTAGATAGCTGTGCTGATCGACCACATCCGAGCGGCTCCAAAAGTTGCAGTCGACGGTGAAGTAGAGATTGGCGTCCATGCCGTACACGTAGGTGTAAAAAGTTCCCTGAGAAGCCCAATTGGAGCCAATGTAGCAGAGTTGCCCGCTCTCCATTTCCAGGAGAGTCATCGTTACGTCCTCGATCTCTGCGGGCGTGTAGAGCCTTTTCGCCATCGCCGTTACCCGCTTCACCGGGCCGAAGAGGTAATTCAGAGTATCGGTGTGGTGCACGGCGAGCTGAATCAGGGGACCGCCGGGGCTTTTATCCTTGTACCAGCGCCACTTGTCGGGAGTGAGCTCCAGGCTGCGGTCGTTGGAAAAGTTGCATTCGGCCATGACCAACTTTCCCACCCCTCCTTGATTGACGATCTCTTTGATCTTGCGATTGCCTTTGAGCCGGCGCGCGCTGTGCCCAACGGCCAAGATCACTCGGGCTGCGCGGCACCCTCGATCAATGGCTACGGCGTCCGCCATCGTATGGGCGATAGGTTTATCCACATAGACGTGTTTGCCTTTTTCGGCGGCCTCCAGAATCGGCCCAGCATGGGCATCGTTCGGTGTGGTGATGATGACCCCTTCGACTTCGGGATCGCTTAGCAGCTCCCCGTAGCTTTTCGCCGCGCGGCATCCGTACTGCTGGGAAAACATCTCCCGACTTTTCTCCGAGCGGCTGAAACAACTCACGACCTTAAGCCGGTCGCTTTTTTTAATGGAATCGGCCAGGGTCTTTGCCCATCGCCCCAACCCCACCGCAGCTACCCTTACGGCCTCTCTGGCCATTTATCCCAACTCCTTAAAAGTGTTGCGTATATATTCCGCCGACGCCTCGGCCACCTTCTCCAAGAACTCTCTGGCTCGTTCGGGCGTCGCCTTGCGCGGATCACCGTACCAGCCTGTCGGCGCGATCTCCCTGATGTCCCTTAAAAAAGGATAGGCCGCACGGCCGCGCCTGAGGCTGTCTATCTTTTTCGCTCGCTCTGGCGGCGATGGATTCGTTGCCCGCTCCAGGTGAACCAGAGAGGGTTCATAGGCGAGAATGGGCAAAACCTCGAGCTCGCCTCCGTGGGTCAGACCGCATTCCTTGCCGAAGAGTTCGTAGGCGATGTAGCAGGCCTGGACCACGAGCACGCGCACCGGATGGCGCTGCTGTACGGAGACGGCGGCGAGATTCATCGATGAGGTATTCCCTTCGTGCCAGTTGAGGAAGACGATTTTCTTCGCACCATGCTGGATGATGCTGTCGCAGATATCTTCGACCACGGCGATGAAGGTCTGGGGTTTGAGGCTCAAGGTGCCGGCAAAAGACATATGAAAGGGGGTCACTCCGATCGGGCAGAAGGGTAGTAGGAGACCGTCGACTTTTTCCGCCACTCTTTGGCCGATGACGAGCGACGCGAGATAATCCGTTCCGCAGGGAAGGTGCGGGCCGTGCTGTTCCACGCTTCCCATAGGGAGAATGACGAGGCCGCTGCGCTTGAGAATCGCCTCGGCCTCGGGCTGAGTCATCTTGAGCAACGACCTTGTCATACTTCGTCTAATCGTTGATTCGTGTATTCGTTATTCGATTAAACGAGTCAACGTATAACGAATAACGGCTCACCTACCCTCTCCTTCCCGTCAAAGCGCCTTCAAACGCTCCCGTGTTGTTCTACTTGACCTTGGCTTTCCCCTTCAGCGAGCTCCCTGGCGATCAATTCCTCCAGCTCTTCTTCGTAGCGTAGAAAAGGTTGGGAGAGCCGTTGGCGCGGGCGCGGGAGTTTGACCTCTAGAACGGTCCTTACCCGGGATGGGCGGCGACTCAAGACCACGATGCGGTCCGAGAGAAAGACCGCTTCGCGCACGCTGTGGGTGACAAAGAGAATAGTCTTTCGTGTCTCCGTCCAGATATCCACCAGCATCTGCTGCAGGCTGGTGCGCGTCTGGGCGTCCAGCGCGCCGAAGGGCTCGTCCATCAACAAGATTTCCGGAGAGTAGGCCAGGGCGCGGGCGATCCCCACGCGCTGCTTCATCCCACCGGAGAGGCGATGGGGAAAAATATTTTCGAACTCTTCCAACTTTACCATCTTGAGGTAGTGCTTCACGATCCGATCGTGCTCCGAGGCAGGAATCCCCTTCATCTTCAGGCCGAAGCAGATGTTGTTGCGGACGGTAAGCCAGGGAAAGAGGGCGAATTCTTGGAAGACTACCCCGCGGTCCAGTCCCGGCCCGTCGATGGGAGTCCCGTCGAGAAGCACCTCGCCGGAGGATTTTTCGTAGAGGCCCGCAAGGATCATGAGCAGCGTCGATTTGCCGCAGCCGCTGGGGCCGATGATGGTCACAAGCTCTCCTTCGCTCACCTGTAGGTTGACGTTGTCAATAGCTGTAATGGAAGAGAACCTGCCGAAGCCCTCGTCCACTTGAAACATCTTGTGCAGGTTGCGCACGATCAGCTTAGATTGGGCCATGACTATCCTCGCTACGCTCGGAATCTCAGATCCCAAATTACAGATCTCAGATTTGAAATCTGAAATTTGCCATTTGAGATGCCGAAGGATTCGCCCACGACTTACAGCCTCGTACCTTCGGCTATCATAGCTCTCGCACCATTCCCCAGCGTTGCACGGTAAAGATCTCAAGCGAGCGAAGGACCACCCGCTCCAGGAGAAAGCCAAGAATTCCAATGATGATCACTCCCGCGTACATGACATCGGAGGCGAGAAAGGCGCGCGCCTCAAAGATGCGAAACCCGATGCCAGTACCAATGGAGGCGAGCATCTCACCGGCTACGAGGATGCGCCAGGCGCGCGAGAAGCCCTGGCGATAGCCGGTAATGATGGCCGGCAAGGCAGCAGGGAGAAGAATCTTATAAAAGAGAGGATAGCCGCTCGCCCCGAGGGCGCGCCCGGCATTAATCAGGGAGACATCAACGCTCTTTACTCCGCCCCAGGTGTTGAGCATGATGCTGAGGCTCGCCTCAAAGGCCAGGGTAAAGATAATCGCCTTTTCGGTGAGGCCGAACCAGAGAATCACGATCGGAAAAATGGCGATGCCGGGGATGGCAAGAAAAAAATTAAGCGGCGGGATGAGGATCTTTTCCACCCACCTGCTGGTTCCCATGAGAAGGCCGCAGATCGTCCCGACGATAATCGCGAAAAAGACGCTCGAGAGAAGGCGAGCGAGCGAATGGAAGACATCCTTCAGGAAGATCCCCTCCAGCGTGAGCTCCCACATCTTGGTGAAGATCTCGGTGACCGTCGGAAAGAGGGCAGGGTGAATGATCTCCAGCCGAGCGACTCCCTCCCACAGGAGAAGGACAAAGGCCAGCGGGATGAAGTTGTCGAGAAAGGCGCTGAGATAGTAGGCCGGAGTGGCGCGGCTCTCTGGTTTGAGACCTACGCCTGTCTCGGGGATGGTCGCTTCAGTTGTTTTGTCCATGCCTGCTGATTTATTTTGCCTTTTCTGCAAAACGGTTATCAATGGCGGAGCGGATATCTGGCAGGGCCTTGAGTTTTCCGTCCTCGACCGAGACTCGAGCCAGTTCCTCGGTGTCCTTGATGTCCGCGTCGCCGATCACCAGCCGGTCATATTTTGTCAGGTAGATTTCGCGCTTCACATCGGCCGGATTGAGAGAGATGCCGCGCATCTTTTTCATCGACTCCGTCATAATGCGCGCCACGTCATCGGGATTCTCCCGAATATACTTAAGCGATTGGGCCCAGGCATTGACCACCTTTTGCACCACGTCAGGCGACTTCTCGATCATTCGCGAAGGCGTGATCAGGAAGAAGGGATAAAGAGAGTTGATCGGTTTGGCCAGATCGTCGGGTCCAAGAATAACTCTTCCAATGCCCTTCGCCACCATGCGGGCCGGAGATGGCTCCCATGTGACGGCTGCGTCGACGGAGCTTGACTCCATGGCCGCTGGGACCAGCGGATTGTTCATATTCTTAATGGTAAAGTCCTTGACGGATAGTTGCTGCGTCTTCAAGTAGCGCGCCCATACCGCGTAGGTGCCGGTCCCCAACTGGACGGCGATGGATTTGCCTTTTAGGTCCGCCATGGTTTTGTCTTTATCATCCTTCCTTGGAACGACCACGCTTCCAGTAAAGCCGTAAGCGTTTAAGGCGATCGCCTTAATGGGCAGTTTTTTGCTGGCGATGACCTCGATGCGAGAGGGCGAGGCGACGCCAAAATCCGTGGAGCCACCCACCATCGCCTCAAGAATTTCCGTGGCTGTGCCTTCGCTGGCATGCTTGACATCCAGCCCCTGGGCGGCGAGGTAGCCCTTCTCGATCGCCACCACTGCTATCGTGGCATACATATTCTCCGAGTAGGTGAGGTGGATCTGCGGCTTCTGCTGGGCCAACCCTTCGGCAAGGCCTAAAGAAAGGGCAAAGAACACCGCCGATCCAAAGACCGCTATTCCTCTAGCCTTTCTGTGATTCATGATTTCCTCCTGTTTATTCGGTCTTTTTCGCTGCTGTTCTCTTCGTTGCCTTCATCGCCTTTTCCGCCTTCTCAGCGAAACTGTTGTCGACATGCTGTTTGAGGTCCGGGAGTTTTTTTAGTTTTTTCTGCTCGAACTGGATCTTGGCGCTCTCCATAGTGTCGTCGATGTCCGCCATGGTGACCTTGGCGTGGTCGTAATTGGTCCCATCGAGAAGTTTTTTTACGGTCTCCTTGGAGAGCTTCGTCCCTTCGCGTGCGAAGAAGGCCTGCATTATTTCTGCAACCTCGCCCTTATTCTTATGGACGTAATCGAGGGTCTTGGCCCAGGCGGTGACAAACTTCTGCACCAGCTCGGGTTTCTTTTTGATCGTCTCTTCCGTTGTCATGACGAAGAAGGGATAGGTTACCTTCAGCGGCTCAGCGATTTCTTTAGGCGTGAGGACGGGCCTGCCGAGCCCCTTTTCGATAATCAGCGTAGCATAAGGATCCCAGGCGATCGCCCCGTCGATGCCGCCGACTTCAAACGCCGCGGGGATCTGCTCGGTCTCGACGTTTTTGATTGTAAAATCTTTCTCGGAGATTCCCTTATGCTGGAGGTAACGGAGCCAAACGGTGTGCGTTCCCGAACCCACCTGCACGGCCAAAGTCTTTCCTTTCAAGTCTTCAAGCGTCTTCGTTGTGGTATCTTTCGCGGGGACGATCACATAGCCGGCGAATCCCCAAGAACTCAGAGCCACAACTTTTATGGGTAGATCACGCGCCAACGCTTGTATGGGCCGGACATTGGCCGCAACGGCGAAGTCCGTGGAGCCGCCGATCAAGGCCTGGAGCGCAACTTGACCTGAAGATTCTGGGCTGGCATTGACGATGAGTCCCTCTCGATCAAAGAAACCTTTTTCCAGTCCCACCACTGACGTCGTGGCATAGATACTTCCGGAGTAGTTCAGACGGACGAGGGTCTTTTTCGTCTGGGCATTGATCTCGACCGGGCCAAGCGCCAAAAAACTCAGGGCGATCAACAGAGAAAGCGATTGTCGGAAATGCATTTCTCCCCTCCTTGCTCAGTAGGCATCAGAGACTTACGAAGCATAGATTTCTCGGCTGTCTATGTAGCGCAGAACCTCGCGGTTTACAAGGTTTTTGGGAACTTTTCCCCTGAGCGTGCGGACGACTTCCGCGCACGCCTTCCGTCTGAGCTCCTTTTGTGATCTCTCCGTATACCAAGCGCAGTGCGGGGTGACGATCAGGTTGTCTATTTCTCGCAGCGGACTGTCCGGCGACCAGGGTTCCTCTTCCATAACGTCCAGGGCCGCTCCAGCGATCCGACCTTCTTGAAGCGCCTGCATCAGTGCTTTTTCATCCACCAAACCGCCCCTGGCACTATTGATGAGATAAGTCGTTGGCTTCATGAGACTCAGCATCTCTCTGCTGATGAGATGGTGCGTTTTAGAATTTATGGGGAGATGGAGGGAGATAAAATCCGCCGATTGGATGAGGCGCTCCAGAGAGACTGGCCGGACCCGTTTTTTCACCATCTCGTTTTTTTTGACGTAGGGGTCGGCAGCGCAAACTTGAAAGCCTACGGCGCGCGCCATTCGTGCCACGGTTTGAGCGATGCGGCCGAAACCAACCAGGCCGAGAATCAAATCCCTAGGCGATTGCAAGGGCATCAGCAGAGTCACATCCCACTTTCCGCTTTGCGTGCTCCTTTGCGCGATCGGCAGCTTGCGTGCCCAAGAGAGGATCAGCGCCATCGTGTGGGTCGCCACCTCCTCGATGCAGTAATCAGGCACATTGGCGATGTAGATCCCGCGCCGGGTCGCCTCCGGGAGGTCGATGGTATCGACGCCGATGCTGTAGCGGACGATGGCCCTAAGGCGCGGGAGTTCTCGAATGAGCGCCGCCCGGATCTGAGGGGAGCCGCCGCAGAGAATCGCCTCGACATCCTTACAGATAGAAAGAGTCTCCGTCTGCTCCTTGCCGCTCCCCTCAACGAGTTCGACGCCGAGCGGGCTCAGCAGCTCTCTTTCAATGTTAAGTTCTCCGAAGCGGGCTCCCAGGACCGCCACCTTCCTACTCTTCTTTGCCGGCATGACAGGGTGGTTCTTTACTTTTCCCTTCCGACGCCGAGGCTCATGACACCGATTCCCTCGATTTCCGCCTTCAGCGTATCGCCCGGAGCGAGCTGTTTCTGAAAGGCCGGCGCGTCAGGGTTCCCCGTGGCGATCAGGTCGCCAGGATATAGCGTGCCAACGTGTGAGAGATAGCTTATGAGTTCGGCGACGCCATTGACCATGGCATCGGTCTTGGCAGACTGTCTGAGCTCTCCGTTGACCCAGAGCTGCATCCATAGGTTTTCCGGGTCCGCGATCTCATCTTTGGTCGTGATCCACGGCCCTATGGGGGCGAAGGTCTCGAAACCCTTGCGCACGCACCGGCTCCCCGGCATGCCTTTTCCCGATCCGTATCCCCGGGCCGTCACGTCGAGGATAATGGTGTAGCCAAACACCGCCTCCATGGCCTGCGCCTTGGCTAGGTTCCGACTTTTTTTTCCAATGACGACACAAAGCTCCAGCTCAGGAAAAATGGTCTCCGCCTCTTTGGGGATGATGATCTCCTCCTCTGGACCGATAATGGCCGAAGGCGGTTTTAGAAAAGTTCTCTCGAGAATCTCTTCGGGAGTGGCGCTGCCAGCAGTTCCTCTGCCGCGTGCGTCATCCAGTCCCGTGCTTCCCCGCTTGTAATTAGTGGCTGCCGCCCAGATCTTCGAGGGGCTTTCCACCGGTGGCTTGAGTTTTTTTGCGTCCAGCTTGATCGCAGTTCCTTTTTCTACGGCTTTTGCTATCGCGTCCTTGAGCGAGTCATAGTAGGTAATGAGGTCGATCATAGACGCCCCTCTCGGGAGCGCTCCCTGCTGGGCCAGCGCGTCTCCTACAGGAATCAAATGGTTATTCCTGACCAAGGCTAGATCGTTGGGTTTTATGGAAGCAATGCGCATTTCCTTAATCCTTTCTTTTTTATTTTATCCTCTGTCCATATATGGATGGAGAATGTTTGACAAGTCTCGGAATCCGTAAGGCTGAAATGATTGAACCCGGAGCTTCTCTGTGGCATAAAAACTTTGTGCCAGCGTCATGGTTACAGCTTTCCCTTAAAGCCCCTCCCGCGGCATTAGACACGATATCGAACTTTCTCATCGAGAGAGGCTCTCCGGGCGTCGTGCTCCAGCGCGATGAGATCCGGGCTTTTTTTGCGCGCCCCGCGAAGAGCTCCGCCCTGAAGAGAGACATCCAGCGCTTTCTCAGAGGGATCAGAGGGATTTATCCGGGGAGTGGGGAGCAGCCGCTGCGTTGGGCTATTCTGAAAGACAGGAATTGGAATAATTCCTGGCGCAGATTTTTTTCTCCCCAAAAGGTGGGTAAGTGGTTTTGGATTATCCCTCCGTGGGTTGATCCGCCGGCAACGAAGCGGCGCCAAATCATCACGATTGAGCCGGGGATGGCCTTCGGCACCGGGACTCACGCCACCACCCGTGGCTGCTTGGAATTTCTCGAGGAGGCTGTCGGATCGTTGGCAGAGGAGCCTCTTACCGCCCTTGATGTCGGCACCGGCTCGGGGATCCTGGCCATAGCGTTGGCCAAGATGGGCGCCAGCAGGGTATCGGCGTTGGACAGCGATCCCATCGCCCTTAAAGCGGCCCAGGTCAATGTGCGGCAGAATCGAGTTAGCAGAGCGGTGCGGCTATCTAACTCTGGGTTGGGCGCTGTCAAGGAATCCTTCACGATTGTCGTCGCCAACCTCACCGCCGAGACCATCGTCGACCTTGCTCCGCTGTTGCAAAAGCGGGTCTCTGCCGGAGGATACCTCATTCTATCGGGGATCTTGAAGCCCAAGGCGGGTGAGGTCCTGCGCCGTTTTGCGCCTCATCACTTTATGTTCATTCGTCAAGGTACCCAGAGAGAATGGGTAACGCTTCTGCTTAAAAAAAGGGGTTCCCATGGCCCGCTTCTTCGTGCCAAAGCTTAACCTCCAGGATAAAAAAGGTCGTATCAGCGGCCAAGAACTGGAACATATGCGCAAGGTCCTGAGATTACAGCCGGGGGACCATGTCACGCTCTTTGACGACGAGGGATGGGAGCATGAAGGGGTCATCCGCTCCTACACTGACGAGCTCGGCGAGGTGGAGATTTTAAACTCCTCTCAGCCCAAGCGCGAGGCTGCACTGGACATCACGCTGGCGCAGGCCCTGGGCAAGGGGGAAAAAATGGACTGGGTGGTGGAGAAAGCAACGGAGCTTGGGGTCCGCACGATCCTGCCCTTTTTTTCTTCTCGCACGGTGCCTAAGCTGGATAGAGCAAAGATGGAGCGGCGGCAGTCCAGATGGAAAAAAATCGCCCTGAGCGCTACCAAGCAATCCGGCCGCACTAAGGTTCCGGAGATTCTCGATGTGAGTGATTTTGCCGATCTAGTGCGCAAGCCCTGGCCGTGTGAACAGAAGCTGCTTTTTTGGGAGGAAGAATCCCAGCAGAGTTTGACTCAGATCCGCGAAGAGAAGAACCGTCTCGACTCCCTGCTTCTGGTGATCGGGCCGGAAGGTGGTTTTCACCCGCAAGAGGTCTCTGAAGCGATGCGCCATGGATTCCGGGCGGTCCGATTGGGGAGAAGGATTCTCAGGACCGAAACCGCCGCCTTGGCGGCCCTGGCCATCGTACAATTTCTCTGGGGTGATATGGGCTAGCAGCGCGCTCGCCTCTTTCTTTGAGATCTTGTAAAGTTTAAAATCTGCGTTCGTAAATTTATGGCGGCGGAGAGAAATAGCACGGCATCATTGGAGATTCTCCTGAAGGAGGAATTTGATCGGCTCTATGAGCGTCTTAAGAGAGAGGAGGAAAATGACAGCGCGATTCCGTGGGGAGGTTTTTTCCGGCGGGCGTGCGCTTTTTCCATCGATCTCTTGGCCCTGTCCGTCCTCTCCTTGGTCCTTTTTTATTTTGCCTACGTAGGCTATAGCGTAGGACTCGCGGCCCATCATCAGGCACTCTCGGAGGAGAAGCTGGACGTCTTTTTATTTTTCCTTCTTCTTGGGTGGTTTTCCCTTGTGGTCGGCTACTTTGTTTTGTTTCACGGGATGGGAGGACAGACGATCGGGAAATGGCTCTTAGGGCTGAGGGTCGTCGGCGCCAATCGGGAACCGATCACCTACCGGCAGGCGCTCATCCGCTGCGGCGGCATGCTTGTCTCGGCCTTTCTCGGTCTGGGCTTTCTCTGGGTGCTCTTTAGCCGGGAAAAGAGAGGATGGCACGATCTTTTGGCCCGCACCTGGGTGATTAGGGAACGAGGAGTGAGCAGTGAGGAGTTTGTGGGGAGGAAGGGATATGGGGACCCTAAAGATCGGGGTCATCATGGACCCCATCGGTAAGATCGACATCGACAAGGACACCACGTTTGTCCTGATGATCGAGGCCCAGAAAAGGGGGCATGAGCTCTATTATATGGAGCTCGAGGATCTCTCCATTCGTAGTACGACGCCCGAAGCCTATTTTCGTCGCCTCAGCGTTGCCCGGGCAAACCCGCACCATAAGTTTAAGGCAGCGGCGACGGAGCCGCTCAATTGGTTTGATGTTATCCTCATGCGCAAAGACCCGCCCTTCGACATGAAATTCTTTTTCGCCACCCATCTCTTAAGCCTCGTGGATGAGCGGAAGTGCTTGGTCGTCAACCATCCGCGGGCGCTGCGCGAGGCCAACGAAAAGCTCTACGCCCTAAACTTTCCTGACTTAATCCCGCCGACTCTGGTGAGCGGCAACATGGAACGACTCAAGCAATTCATGAAGGAGCTCGGCGGGGAGATGATCGTCAAGCCCCTGGACGGCTGCGGCGGCAGCGGAGTTTTTTATCTGAATCAGGAAGATAGGAACACCAATGCACTCCTTGAGACCGCCACGGATAACGGCAAGCGACCCATCATGGCGCAGCGCTATATCCCGGAGGTTCGCAAGGGCGATAAGCGCATCATCGTCTTGGACGGCAAGCCTCTGGGCGCGATCTTGCGCGTCCCGCGCGAGGACGAAACCCGGAGCAACATCCATGTCGGCGGCCGAGTTGTTAAGACGGATCTGACCCCAAGAGACCGCGAGATCTGCCGGGTCATGGCGCCCTCTCTGAAAAAAGTGGGCCTCTATTTCGTCGGCCTGGACGTCATCGGTAACTATCTTACCGAAGTCAACGTCACCAGCCCCACCGGCGTTCAGGAAATCAACGCCCTCAACAAAGTCCGCCTCGAAAGCCAGATCATCGACTTCATCGAGCAAAAAGCCTCCAAGCTGCGCCAAGTTTAAACCGTTCTTGACTCTCCGCTAGTTTTACGCAATATTCCAAGGCTCTGGCCAGGTAGCTCAGTCGGTAGAGCAGAGGACTGAAAATCCTCGTGTCGGCGGTTCGATTCCGTCCCTGGCCACACCCAACCTCTATTTTTCCCTAACCTCTGGCCTGGTAGTTATGATATAGGGCTTCTGTGACTCAGAAGCAGAAGGAGAGTGTTGCCAAGTATCTTTACGATGTCTCTAAATTGTCCTATACTGGTCTTGTGCTTTACGGTTTTCTTAAAGAGGGAGGTCCCAGTTTGATCCCAATTCTTGTAGGCGCGTTCTCTGGGACTGCGGCTTTTCTCATTGCCTACTCCCTGGAAGGAGAGTAGATTATGGATGCCTTCGGTTGGATTAACCTGGCTCTTCTCATTATCCTGCTTGTCGGTTACGCCTATCACAAGGGAACCTACAATCCCTTCAAAGCCCTTTGGGATGATCTGAGGAAAACGCACTAAACCTCGATCGGTTCTCTTCACCGCGATCGGTTTATTCGGGTTATCACGACAAGCAGCAGACCCAAGAAAACAACGACCGCCAGAAAAATCCATGCTGGGCCGGAATAGTAAAACAGTCCTATCGGACCGTTATAGAGGAACTGCGCAATTATTATGGCCTCCTGCTCAATATTAGACTAATAAAAATCTCAATGCCTGGCACCGACACTTATATTTCGCCCGGCGCGGATTTGGCGTCTTATGTGTTCTACTGAGACGCCCAGTTCTCGTGCTGCTTCGCTGACTCTGACCAACACCCTGAACTCCTAATTGTAGCCACTTTAGGTATCTGTTACACTGATTTCAAGAGATTCGTGTTACTCTTTAAAAGAGAGAGTGTCTCAAGATGTGTGTAAAAAATAGACCTAGACACATGCTTGAATTTCTCCAGGGCTTGGCCCTGTTTCTAAACACGGTTCACCCTATGGCGACTGAAAAGGAATGGAGATCGTTTAGGAAGAGAATCGAGAAGAACGTGATTGGCAGCTACTTTTACAGTCACACTACAAGCCTTACGCTTCGAGGGCCTCGCCCAGATCCGAGAAAAACCGGGAAAGTGGAACGTGTCACTTTGGACGAAGCCAAAGACATCCGGGCAGAGATGCACCACGATGCTCTCGCTTATCTTAGGAGTAAAGAGGAATTGGACTGGCCTTACGCCGCTCTAGTGTGCGCCCTAAACGATTTGAAACTAGTGAACCAATACCAGTGCTTTCCAGAAACCGGGAAGCCGCGCCCAGGGCAAGCCATACTTCACAGCCATGGTAAGCGATGGGCTGGTCAGTTCTGGCCAATTGCGACAACCACAAAAGAGCTTCTTTACACGATCTTAGGGGCTGCCCTTGTTGATGGAACTCTGAACCGGCTAAGGGTGTGCCTACAATGCGGAAAGTACGTTGTGGTGAAACACGGAAGAAGAAAATTCTGCCCAAACTCAAACAAATGCAAAGATGATTACAACAACAAACGACGCTTAGCTGAGGGATATTTCCGGCAGAATCGCAGACTAAGACTGGCAAAGGCGCGGAGACTTCAGGGATAAGGCCGGGCGGGAAGGCTCCGGCTTTTAAAGTATGAGACTATCCAAACGCAAAAGCAAGAAAAATTTGGTTGACGACTTCGGTCCAACGGTAGGAGAATAGTTACCAGTCTGAGACAAAAAGTGGCCGGAGGTTCTCCATGAAGATCACCTTGTCTTTAGGAAGGGCTTTTGTGCTGGGCCGATGGTTACGGAGTTTGCTACTCAGCCCAGCGACCTTTCTTCTTTTACCGTGGTTGCCTTTGATCGTCGGCGATTTCGTATTGGAATATCTCCCCCGCGCGCTCAGTCCCCTCGTGGTTATCCTGGGGGGACTCCTACTTCCCGGAATCGCCATTAGCCTTGGGACCGCGATGGTCCAAACTACCACCTCTCGACAAGTCTATAGCCGGGGACGTGCCTTCCGGTTTTCCGGAGTAGCCTTTTTGGTGTTTATCTTCGGACTTGGGGTAGAAGATCACTTTTACTTCGTGCGCCTCATCGGAAGCCAGAAAGCGTTTTACGGGCTCTCTGCTTTGCTTGCCTTCCTCGCCGGCTTTTTGTTAAGGGCCTTTGAGCAGTATGAGATCAACAGCGGTTCAGTAAAAGTCAATATGGTCTCCGAGAATCCAAACTGGCTATGACGAGACCAAATTATTCCTTCCCAAACCGCAGCGAGATTGAAGAAGCAAATGCGCCAACCTAGGCCCCCTTGTCAATTCAAATTCGGTTGACGGGAACGAATAAATTTGGGAGATGTCAACTGTTCAGTATCGAGGCGGCCTGGGTAGACCTTGAGGGACTAAGCTATCTCCGTAGGGCGAGGCAACAATGACTTTCAAGCATCTTTCTTGGGTTTCTATCCTTTGGATCGGCATTCTCGTTTGGTTCGGCATGCTTGTTTTCCTTGGGAGCCATGCCGAAAACCAATGGACGAAACTGGGGGTCTTAGTTTTGATCGCCCCTATTCCTCTTTTTTTCACGTGCCTTTTCATTCTGGCATACGGGGAATGGCTTTTTAGCGAAATCCAAGTGTACAGGTTAGATAAGAGCTTGTGGATGCAGAACTGGCTTGAGCGGCTTCAAAAACTATTACTTACAGCTGTAGTGCTTGGGTCCCTAGGTTTATTAGTCTGGATACTTGAAGATGGGCAACTCCCCCTTTTTCGACCTTCGGATGTTTGGTGGCTAGTGAAGAATCTATTAAAAGCGGGACTCCTCCTGGCCCTTTTTTCGGGTCTCAGCTTGGCTGCTTACAGTTTTTATCTTAGGTACAGAAGAAAGCGATTGTATCAGAATCTAAAAGAGATTTATCTGAAAATAAAGAATCAGTAGCTCCTTGATGATAACCTGCCGCTGGGTGGTGCCCTCAGCGTGGAGCGGTAGCCTGTTCCGCGTTCGTTTTTTTTCTACGCGCAATTGAGAGGCCTTCCCGCGGCCCGCTGTGCAAACCTTGAAAACTCCCCCCTACCCCCTGGCTCTGAAAAAAATGTTCCAGAAATGTTCCAACTCCGGATGACAATCCTTAGGCACTCGGTGACAGAGCTGCATTGGCAAGTAGCTGTTTTCCCAAACTCTCGCCAGTCATTACTTCTTGGTGATTCTCGCTTTCGGTCTCCTCTCGGCGGTTCGATTCCGTCCCTGGCCACATCCCAACTCTCCATCTCACTAACAATTTCCAAAAGACACTTTTATCACTTGAAAAGTATCCCGGATTGGCGATATCGTCTAGAAAGGTTTAAACTGATAGGGGAAGGGAGGATCCATATGTTCGAAGGACTTTTGCAGCCGTTCCATCTTCTTGTGATTTTGCTAGTCGCTCTGGTTATCTTCGGACCAGGGAAGCTTCCTGATCTCGGCAAGAGCCTTGGCGAAGCGATTCGCGGATTCAAAAAGGCGCTCAACGAGGACGAGCAGAATCAAATTAAGTCACCTGAAGCCTCAAAAAAAGAGGACAAAAAATAGTTGAGTGAATTTTTCGCTAGATTTCTTTTGTTCCTTATTGCCTGGTAAACTTACTTTTTGACCTGGTGTCGGCGGTTCGATTCCGTCCCTGGCCACACCCAAACTTTTTTCTTTTCTTTTTCTCCGTAAAGATTAAAATTATGGCGAAATGACTACGACTATTTATACGCTCCTAGTCGTGGTTCTCCTCTGGCTTCCCGGTTGTTCTGCGTTTTTTGACGACCCCAACGAGCGC
>Ga0209824_10000185_pt1 | contig 42911 bp, 26 predicted proteins | sample VDWuncwatermetaG_FD_184124 | JGI IMG/M metagenome (GOLD analysis project Ga0209824, IMG submission 184124) | Wastewater microbial communities from Netherlands to study Microbial Dark Matter (Phase II) - VDW unchlorinated drinking water (SPAdes)... ...
CATTGGTTTTGTCACAAAATCTTCATAATTGTCAGGTTGATTGATTATCAAATTTCCATAATAATTACGGTTAATAAGTAAAGAATATAAATACATAGGAACTTTATGAGCGAACCGAAAGATATACAGGTATCAAATCAACCATCACGTGCGGTTATACCAAATAACGATCCAACTCGATCAATACACAGTGAGTTGATAGAGGCTATCAAAGCACAAGGATTGAACGATCCTAATTTCAAGTTTCAGGTAAACAAAGGTGGTGCTGCCACTACAAGAATAGACACTACTCTTCCAGTAGAAGGCGATAAAAGACTAACCATATTGTTAAAAACAAACGGTTCTGCTGAATTTTACAAAGCTGATCCCAAATCACAGTTTATGGGAAAATCTTTGACCGCAGACGGCGGGATAGAACAAACTGTTTCCACCAGTGGAAAAACAACCGTTTTTGAACAATCAGAATGGGTTTCTAAGAGTGGTAATTTGTTATCCAGTGATGCTCTTGGGGTTACTCATGACCCAAGACAATCTGTTAAGGATTTTAGGGATTTAGTATCTAATCAAAAATTGGTTAAGGGATTGAATGCCATTAATCAGCAAACTGGTACACTTATTTACAATGTAAAGGCTGGCACTGGAGATGGGGTTTATACAGAAATCGAGATTAATCATGGTGGAAGTAAAGCTAAAATGCATGCTTTGCAAGAAGGTGGAAAAGTTAAAGTTCCCGGTGCTGGTGTAAACGACATAGATACCGTGTTAAAGAATGTTGCCGAAGCAGCAAAACCTCCTGCACCTGCAAAACAAATTGAAGGCAAAGTATTTACTGTTTCCGAAATAAGGGAACTAGGGGATAAAATCCCTAAAATCAAGCTTGGTATTGGAGCTGGTATAGGTATTTTAGCTCCGCAATTAGCAGAGGCAGCTATAGGCAAAGCTCCTAAAGAACCTCCAAAAGGTGCTGACCGCATGGTAGGAATTATGGGCCCGATTGGTTATGCTGCAAATGAAGCTGCTAAGGCTATTTCCGGATCAAAAGAACCTTCAAAAAAAGAAGTTGGGTCTGTCCTCAGTGAGGCTGATAAGCGTATGGCAGCGGAAATAGCAAAACAATTTGATAATTTTGGCATCCCTGCACCAACTTCTGATGTTGTAGCAAACCAGCATATATCTTCAAAATTACAACAAACATCTCGGGCTACGCCCGGCAGCTAACCACCCTCCCATTCCTTCCGGCGGGTAAGGTGTTCATAATCATTATAACGCGCGGGCAGTCCTTCCGATTGTGCGTTGTAGGGCGTGGTTTCATCATCAAATTTTGTGATTAATTCTTCCAGCATTTTCCTGGTTTCTTCTATATCAGCCTTTGAGTTTGTAATTTCGCATTTGCCTTCACTGCCGGAAAGTTTCCAATATTCCATCTGCTCCGCCATCCCCGGCGGCACATCGCCTGACAATTTCCCATAGCGCACAATCAACGCCTCCAGCGGCAATTGGTTGGAAAGCCCGGTCTTAGGCACAATTCCGGTTTTATAATCAATCAAATTATAACCGCCGGATGGCAACTTCTCCAACCGGTCAATGCGGGTTTTTAAGGAAAAATCCTTGCCCGCTACCGCAAAATCCCAACGTCCATTAACCTCGCTATGCACCGACTCAATAAATCCCCGCCGCTTTTCTTCTTCAGCAATAAACCATGTCGCCATCGACATAAAACGTGGCCACCACAAACAGGCAACCGCTGGCCTATCAATAAAATCAGCAAAAGCCTCACGCCCGCAGGCAAGCAGCTTTTCGTACGGCGCATCCGGCATATTATCCGGAAAAGATCTGGTAAATTTTTCCAACGCCTTATGCACTATATTGCCAAAATCCGCTGCGTCCGGTTCACGATCAATATCATCAAGCTTACGCAAATTCAGGATATAGCGCGCATAGATGCTATAGGGATTATTAAGCAGCGGGTCAATCGCCGTAATCCGCAGTTCGCGAGGACGGGCAGAAAATAGAGGAGTCGGAGCAGGAGCGGAAATTGGCGGCAGTGATATTGGTTGCTCCAGAATATTTTTCGCTGCAAGGAAATAACCATCATCATTCATTCCGGCAAAAATTTCCGGCATACGCCCGCCAATAAGCGTCTGCAACCGCACCCACCAACGCGAGGCAATAGCTGGCGTTCCTTCTACCTTCCGCGCCCTTGTTATCAACACTTCCGGCGCGAATAGCTGCATGACAAAATCATGCGCGCCCTGCCCCACAGCCCGCTCAGCAGATGGCAAACCGAAAGCCGCGCGTTGCGGTCGGCTCATCCACGGATCTGGCGGCGAACTGTTCGGCCACATACCTTCATTAAGGCTACCCATTATCACCAGATCATAACGCTGCAACCGCGCCTCCATCGGGCTTAGAATATGTAACCGTGGATGCAGACCAAACTGCGAATGGTAAATCTCAGCAGCCAGCAATGAATCAAACAACGCCGGATAGGTCATTGCCTCAACAACCGGAAGCAGCTCCGCCTGCAAGTTCCACTGCGCTACGATTTCGGCAAGAGCGTTACCATCTTCTCCTGCCCATAAACGCTGCGTGCCAGATTCAGTATCACTCCCCGCCATCCATTCGGCAAAACCTATATGCGCGCTAAGCAACTGCTGCAATGCTGCATTATGATGTTGCCGCATCAAACTCAGGAATGATTCTGATTCTTTTTCCAGATTCTCAAGCAAATCCAGCAATTCTTTTGACGTTTTTTTATGAATAATTGCCGCCTTGCGCAATCCCGCAATGCCGTCTTCCCTACGAATCCCACGCAGCAATAATAATTCCAGCTCCCGCGATAGAAAACGGCATCTAGCAGGGTTCATCCCCGCTGCTGCCAGCGGATGTCGCAGAACCGCAAGCAAAGTTGCTGGCGCAAAACGTGAAGCTATCATTTCCACGATCAAGCGTAGAAAACAAGCTGACGGCGAGCTGGCAAGCTGCTTCCCCGCCGAATCATCAACCATAATCCCAAAACGCTTTAGTTGTACAGAAACCATCCGCGCCAATGTGCGATCCGGAGTTACAAGAGCCGCTGTCTTTGCTGGCGTTTCCAGAACTTCGCGCATGGCTATGGCTATAGCCCTCGCCTCATCAAATAACGTATCCGCCTCAATGAGCCTTATATAATCCAGACATTCCGGGTCCGGCAGCTCGATTTTTGACCAGTTGGTAGTCGTTGCTGGTGGCGAAAATATAGCACGCAGATATTTTTGCTTGTCAATGTCATTGCGAAGAGGCGTAGCCGACGTGGCAATCCATTCACTTGTTTGATAAGACTGGATTGCTTCGTTACTCTCGCAATGACTGATAATACCTACCTGCCTCCTCTCAATCCCAATTTTCTCCAGTAACTGCTTCAGAGCGTATTGCGGATGGGTTTGAGTAACCTCCTTCCATTCATCTTCCTGCATCTCTTTATCAAGAAATGGCAGAATAACCTTGCCATTTGGCAGCCCGGCTATTGTTTTAAGCAAGTTTGCCGTAGCAGGCTGGCTTCCGGTTGAACCGGCAGCAATAACCGGATAATCCGGCGGAGATTTTTCCCACATTTTGCTTAAATGATAAAGCAACTGGTTGCGGTAAACCACCGCGTCAATCGTCCCCTCTTCTTCCAAGAGTCTAGGCCATTGTTTGGAAATTATGCTGAGAAATTCCAATGTCTGCTGCCAGTGGCTGGCGAGGTTTTCCGGTGCCAGATTCGTAAGTTTATCATAGCTAAGCCCCTCGCGGTTAACTTCATCCATGAATTTAATAAGCTGCCTTGCCAGTTCCGCCGCCTGATTAATGGAAATCATTCCAATATTTTTATGCCCAAAGCCTATAATCAGGCGCATGAGCAGGAAATGCCGGCGTACAGGGTTAATCGGTTGGGGTATATAGGTATTCATTCCCTCTATACCGCCCCAGAATTCCTCTTCTTGGGTTTCCCCAATAGGTTGTATTCGCGGCAAAAGCATAGGTTTTCCGCCAGAACAGTCCAAGAAAGCCTCACGCAGGGAACGGCAAGAGCGTCTATTTGGCAATAATATTAGTATTTTCGTATATGATAATGTATCGTAATTGCTCAAAACCCATCTTGCCAAACTGTGTAAAAAGCTGGCATTTGCTGGAAAACTATAACAATTTACTGCTGAATTCATAGTATTTTAACCCCGATAAGGTATAAATATCCTATTATTAAAGCAATAACCACCATGTAATTTTATGACTTCTCCTACCAAAAAAATTAGCGATACAATAAGAAATGAATTAAACCTGCTATGGGCGGCGCATAAAAATGTCGGTCTTGATGGTTACATGTGCTTATACACTAATGCCGAGCAGATTCCTTTCCGCAGTAAAGACGCCGGCATGACCTTCTGGTTTGGTGCGGGTGATAATCAAACCGCTATTGATACCATTTTGGAACATTATAATAATGGACGTTTGCCAAACAGCCCAATGCTGCTTAATCCGATAATCCATAGCAAGGAAGCTAACGGAAGTTATAAACCAATAGGCTCTGGAATTGCATGGTGTACTTCTCTAATTCTGGGTATTGACATATTGGCAGACCAGCCTGCGGAACGCCTAGAGAAAACAGGTGTACTCTCTACAAATTTTCACCGTGGTGGCAGCGATAAAGCCGGGTTGAAAGCCATTGCTTTTCTTGATACTGTTCAAAAGCCGGAAGCAGATGGAAAAACTGTGGAGTGCTGCAATGATCTTTATGAAATTGTTGATGTTAAAAGCGACCTGTATTCTAAGTCATATTTTTTATCAGGCATTTCTTACTTAACTAACAATGGTCTGTTTGAACAGCCGGATATTGCCGATTTATTTCCGGAAAATATTGATTTCACAAAACCGGCAGTGCTGGATGAATTTGTCAGGAAAAACACTATCTCAAACCAGCAGGTTCTTGATGCTAATAAATGCTGGAATGCTTATGACAGGATTCATTCGCTATACAAAAAATTTGGTGCAGACACTAAAAATATAGAAAAGAATTTGCGCTTCTTTAATCTTGTTGCCCGCGATATTGACCTGTTCGATGCAACCGGTCCTTTAAGAATGGAAAAAAATGATTCCACAAAAAATTTATTTGAATTTATCGTGCCTGGTATACTTCCGCGTGGTTCGGTGAGTTTGCTGGCAGGAGTGGCAGGTTGTGGGAAAAGCTCTCTGGTGCATCAGCTTGGTGTTATTGCCTCAAGTGATTACAAACAAGGCGAAGAACCCGCAAAATGGCTTGGACAGCCACTGGAATTAGAACAATGTAATGGTATCAATATTTTCTTCTCTGGTGAAGATGGTCCACAGATTTTCAATGCCCGTGCTTCAATTATTGATCCGGATGAACGCTCTATACGTCTTATGTTTCGGCGAACTGATTTTGGTGAGAATGTTAGCTTTACACAATATCTGCGCCACCTGAAAAAAATTCCCGATGTGCCGTTGATGATAGTCGATCCATCACGTAAATATCTGGGTGGTGATGAAAATGATATTAACTTAGTAAATAATTTCTTCGATGCGCTGGAGGAATTTGCCGTCGAAAAGAACACGGCAGTTCTGGTTGTCCATCCTCTGCAACGAGGTAAAACACCGAAGTCATTAAGCGACATTATAGATTTTCTGAGCGGATCTCAGGCATTTGTCGACCGTCCACGCATTATTATAGGCATGTACCGTGATGGTCATTATACAGTCGCTGGGCTTGCCAAGAACACCATTCCACCTAATATAGGCATGCTGAGAGAAGAGCGCGTTTTCGCCCGCGACCCTAAAAACCTGTCGCTGGTCTGGCTTTCGGGCAAAGATGGAATCCGCAATGCTCCCCTTAGCGAAGAAGAATTATCAGAAATAGCCCGAAAGGCTGCCGAATAACCCCATAGCTTAAGCCTTAAGCCCTAAACCTTAAGCCTTAATTAAGCGTGGTCATTATTTACTGCACGGCGTTCGCAAGGGCTGCCTTCCGCGCCAACGCAAGGGCTTTTAAGGTCTGGACGAGGGTTAGAACAGGAAGAAAGCCCTATCAGAACAATTGCAGCTAATAATATTTTAGGCATAAAAAACTCCAATTTTAAACATGTTATCAATTTTCATTCAATTTCCGTGCTTCTTCAACCAGCATAATAGGAATCCCTTCGCGAATCGGAAAGGCAAGCCCAGCCTTATCGCTGATTAATTCCTGCTTTTCCTCATCATAGCTCAGCGGCCCTTTTGACAAGGGGCAAGCCAGAATATCCAGAAGCTTACGATCCAATTTACTCATATCACTCCAGTTAATTTAAGTAGTCTGTATTCTATACTCAAAGCAGTTCAAGAATTGGCTAGACAACCGAGACGAAGTGTAGAAAAACTACACGAGTTGAAGGTTAACGAAGCCAATTCTTGAAATGAGAAGAGTATAACATTGTTTTTTATGTAAAGTAAATACTTGCAAAGTAGAAAAGAATGCATATTATCCGTTTCCTCATTACCCGATATATAGCTTATATATCCTTATAAGCGGGAGTAGCTCAGGGGTAGAGTGCAACCTTGCCAAGGTTGATGTCGAGGGTTCGAATCCCTTCTCCCGCTCCATATTTTTCAATAGGTTACAATAAAACGGCTTAATTAAAAAAATCTTGGGGCTACTCTGGGGCTACCGTAGATACAACCAACCTAAAAGCTATTAGCCTCATATCCTAAAGGTCGTCAGTTCAAATCTGGCCCTGGCCCCCGCAACCATCTTAAGATTAGAATCCCCGGATATTGGTGAGGTAAGGTGGTACACACTTCTTTATGATGAGATTCTATGATGTAGCCTGTGCCGCCAAATCCCTGAGTCACTTCAATACTACATTGATTATGAAGCAATCGCCCGTGATCTAAACGTGGATTATAACCAAATTACGATTAATGGAACCCGCTATATATACTGTTGCGGCTAAGAGTAGCAGTATCTAAGCGCTTGCACGGCTGAAGGGTATGACTTGCCCAGATGTTGAAAAAAAATCGTTATGGGCTTCAATCGCATCTTCAACGGCTTTTAATAGGCGCGTCTCTTCTTGTTCACGGCGCTTAAACCAGTCCGTTGACCAAATGCGATGTATATGATTCCAGCCGAGCTTGCGCAAATTCCCTTCACGCAATCTATCGCGATCCCGCGCACTTCGCGCCGAGTGATAGGTTGCTCCATCGCATTCAATTGCAATAACGTAATCGCTGTTTCTTTGCGGATGCCTTACAACCATGTCGATTTTATATCCGGCAACACCTAGCTGATATATAATCTCATAGCCTTTATTTCGGAGGAATGAGCCAACCGCACGCTCAAAGTCACTGTCAGGTTCATTTCCGGTCAGATAAGAATGGTTATCCACGCCCGTTGCGGCGAATTGCAAATAATCCTTTAACGCCCTTAAGCCGCGTTGTTCTTTAGAGTCATCAACTTTAATTCTGTCACCATAGAATGATGAAAAAATCCGAATATGCTGCTTAGCGCGGGTGAACAAGACGTTTAAACGCCTCCAACCATTCTTGCCATTGATAGGCCCAAACTTCTGTCTGAATGCGCCGTTTTCATCGGGACCAAAAGTAGTTGAGATATAAATAACATCGCGTTCATCACCTTGTACGTTTTCAAGGTTCTTCACAAAAAGGTCTTCATCCGTAGTTTCGGCTTCGGATATGTATTTATCAAATATAGGGTTCTCTTTGCGAACGCTCTCAATCTCATCTTCTATGAGCATTTTTTGCTTCGCGTTAAGCGTCACAATCCCGTAGCTCCGCTCAGGATGGCGTTCAACCATGTGCATTATATCCTGCACCAAGTGTTGCGCCTCAATCAGATTGCTTTGGCTGCTATAAATACCGTCAGAAACATAAACATGCTTCACGCCAATTGTCTCAGAGTGAGCGGTTGGTGATGGAAAAATAACCAGATCATTGTCGTAGAAATGATGGTTAGAAAACGAAATCAAAGACTGGTGCTGTGAACGGTAATGCCAGCGCAAGCGGCGGATAGGCTGAAAGATTGGTTTGCAAACGTCCAAAATACTTTCACTGTCTTCAATTGTGGTAGCGTCATCATCGCCGCTATCATTACCGTCACCAAGGGTATCAAAGAACCCCGTAGGTGGAAGCTGGTTACTATCTCCGACGACTACAACTTGCTTGGCTCTAGCTAAAATGCCAATAGCGTCTTCTGGCTTAACCTGTGAGGCTTCATCCATAATCAGAACATCAAATTTTTCATGACCTGGGGCTAAATACTGAGCTACAGAAAGCGGCCCCATCATGAAGCATGGCTTCATTGCAACGAGTGAATCGTAAGCTTGGGCCACAAGTTTGCGAATAGGTAAGTGGGATTTTTGTTTGCCAATCTCATGACGGATCAAATATGCGCCAGTGTAATCTTTTGTGCTTCTAGCGCTTGATCCTTCAGGAATAGTCTTCCGGCTGATTTCATGAGCAAGCATCTGTGAATTTAGCTTTTGCAATTCAATATCAATTTCTCTGAATGAATTCCGAATATTTTCATGGCTGATACGCGCAAAGGAGCCAAGCACTTTATTTTGGCGAAGCGCTTCATTGGAGAGCGCGTTGTAAGTAAGATAAGAATAAAGCGGAACATAATCCGAGAAAGGCACGGTAGGATCAGTGGCTTTTGCAAAACTATTTATCGTTTCATCCAGTCCCGCTGCTTTAGCTTCAGAGAAGCTGTTGACAATATCGCACCATTTATCAAATGAGGTATTTTCTGATTCTATATCAGATAACTTACTTGTTATTGCCGATAGCAATAATCTTTCGTCAAATTTTTGGATTCTCCAAAAATCCTTTAAATTCAAAAGCCCTGGAATATGCGGACGCAATGTTTTTTGCGCATCTAAATAGCTACAAACACAATCGGCATGGGCTTTTAATGATTGCAGATTACTAAACCCATCCGAACATAAGACATGGCTTAAAGTGCCTGTAGGGAGCAGTTTTACTGCCCGAACAGCAACAGCGTTGAGTTGATCGAGCAGAGCTGAATGTGCGGCAAGCAAGTTAGCAGCAGCGGACAGATTCAATTTTTTAACAACGCCGTCACTTTTGAAATCATCAATTGCGGCTTTAAGAGAGAGTCTCACAGCGCTTAATTCTTTTAGGTTTTGAAGGTTGCGTGTTACTGGGATTTTTAGATCATCAATAACGGATTTCATCCTGCGGAATTCTATTACAGAGTTTTTGATTTTCTCCAAAACTGCCGTGATATCTGTGGAGGAGCTATTATCTTCCCCCTTTGCGGATAGCATAGAATTCACAGCATCAAGAGCCTGAAGGCCATCGCATAAAACTTCTTTATGCTGGCTGAACCAATCATAGATAACGCGATCTTGATTTTTTAGGGTGGTATAAAGCTTTTGTGCATATGCTGGAAAGTTCAACGTACCTTCTCGTAAGGCTTCATAGAAGGATATGCCCTTCTTTAAGCTATCAGTATCGGTATTGATACCTTGGAACAGATTAGGCAGTAGGGCAATAAATGTAGAATTTTTGGCAAGTGCGTCTGTTGCCGATTGATAGCCTATTAAGATTTCGACTTTAGAAGCTGCAAGCTTGTAATCTTTTTCCTGCTTATTTTTGGTAAATTTTCGGAAATCTGAAAGCGCCGTACGCCAGTTTGATGATAAAACGCTGAGTAGGTTTTTATCTTTTAATGCTTGATGAACTTCCTTCAAGCGATCTACTGTCGGCAGATGGTCCAAGTCAAAATATTGTTCTAATACTTCGCGCTCAGCCTTCAAAGCCAAGATATTCTTAATAAGTTCATCTAAGGCAGGATTACCTATGGCTTTTTCGATTATAGGATTTCTGTTTAGCAGAATGGTCTTATCTATGCCGGAACAGATTTCAGCAGCACATTTTACCGAGCGCAGCACAGCCAGTGAAATTCTTTCGTCGTTAAGATTTATATATTCAGCACCTTCTTTAAAGAGAGACGCAGTTTTTTCAAATTTTGTTACAGCATGATTTATAGTCTCTAGATTTCCCTGCAATTCTTGAAAGCTCAGATTATCGGGAAGCTTAACTTCATTTATGGCTAGACGTTCATTGAGACTGCTTACTTGTTCAGCCTCAACATCATTAGAGGCAAGCAATTTAGAATATGTTTCAATCTGCGAAGCGAGGTTTTGAAGGCGCTTTTTAGTTTGACTAAAAACTTCAGGCAAATTGTCGGTATAAATTGCATCGAAGAAATGCGAATTGGCAAAATCATCTTCAGAAAACGTCTCAATATCATTGGAGACTTTTCTAAAATTAGCGAAGGCATCTTCTTGAAAGCCGTGTGCGTCAAGCTCGGTAAATATATTTTGCGCGGCGCTGGCAGCTTGGCCAAGAGTTTTTAAACCCTGAAAGATATCCTGTTGTAATGCATAATCCACTGGACCGGATAAATTTATGCCATGCCAAAAATGGTCTGCAATTCTTTGATCGCCACCAAAATAATCCTTAAGTTTATCTGCCAAATTCTTGATGGTCGCAATTTGGTTCCGGATCGTTGCAAGCGTTAGCTTTGTTACGTTCTTGGGCGTGGCAAAGAGTTCAGGCTTATATGCCTGAGACAAGCCTTGTTTTAGAATGTCTGTTTTCCAAAAAATTTCATGGGGTGTTTCTCCAGTATCACCAAATGGCGTATTGATTGCCGCAGAATAATCAATGAGTTTCCGCTTATTTTGGTTTAGCTCAGTTAGGCGATCCTCTGCCGTGGCCGCAGCACTTCTATACCCCTTTGTATTCATGTCCAGCCGCTTTCTAAGATCGGCCATCATTGCTTTCTTTTGTGTCTTATGGCTGTGAAGCTCTAAGCAGAAATTTCCAAGCCCTACACTGTCCAGTCTTTTTCTAACAACTTGAAGTGCAGCCAACTTTTCAGCAACAAACAAAACTGATTTTCCTTCTGCCATACAGGCGGCAATCAGATTTGTAATAGTTTGGGATTTTCCGGTTCCGGGAGGGCCTTCAATCACTAAGTTTTTTCCATTAAGCACATCAATAATAGCGCTGTGTTGAGAGCTATCCGCATCCATAACATGCGGTACTTTTGGAAGTTTCTTATCACCATCAATATCAAATTCGTCGGCTACGTTGCCATCACCGGAATGGCTACCGCTAAAGATATCCATGATGTGAGGATTATCCGCAATTCCGTCAATTTCTGGCCAACGCTCAGGGTCCAAATCTAAATACATTAGCATCTTACCAAAGGATAAGAAGCCAGCGGTAATGAATCTCTGGATTGCCCATTCTGGCTTAATATCTTTTAAAACCTCCGTCAGTGCCGAGAAGTAATTTTCCGGCATCTCAAATTCTTCAAATGAGGGTAATTCAATGGCGAATTGTTTTAATTTTTCACGGAGACAAATATTATCAAGAATATCTTCGCCTGTGTATTTCACACGGAAATTTGCAAATCCGGTTTTTGCATTGACCTTCTTATCTCGCTCAATCTCTATCGGAATCATAATTAAAGGCGAATGAGAGAACACATCGGAGTTTTTGCTATCGGACCATTTAAGAAAGCCTAAGCAAAGAAAAAGCATATTGACACCAGATTCTTCAATTGCGGTTTTGGCTTCCGATTGAATACGCCGCACAAGGCGGTCTAAATCTTCAGGGTAATGCAGCGTCTGAAGTTTGTCGTCTTGGTGTTTCGCTTCAGAGGATTGCGCGGTGGCTTGCATTTCCCATTCAGTTGAAATGCCTAACTTCTTTGCATGGCTTTTAACATCAATGGTCTGTAATTTCTTCGGGTCTTCAATGTCGGGATACTCAGTCTTTTTAGGAAGCGGGATTGGAGACAGAATAAAGCCGCTCTTTTGTTCGCTATCGGCATTGCTAAGAAGCTCACTAAAAATCTGATTGGGCAGTTCATCTGCAATTCGCAAAATTCTTGAGCCAGTGTGTTTAAAGTTCAGAAGACGATTTCTGCCGCTCAGGTCCAACAAATTGAGGCGCGTCTTATGAAGACCGTTACTTACGAACGTCTTTAAGTCCTCTGCGTTCTGCTCCGAATTGCTCATCGAAATGCCACATCAAAAATTGCTTTGTAAAAACCTGTATAAAATCTAAAAACTTATGCAAATAATGCGGCTTGTAAATTTTAAAATTCAGGTCTGCTAAGCAAAATACAGGAAAAACAAAGAAGTGACAAGCAATTCAGTTAACGATGAGGTTCCTTATCTCGGCCTTTGTCAGGGCTTGAGATCGTTGAAGGTTTTGCGATTTCTGGATTTCCGCACCTTTGGGCCTTTCCGCCATAGCGCGGCCAAGTTTAAGGTAATGCGCGGTACCCATGGCCGCCTTTCAATGTGGCGAGCATTTGGTGGAAGTCCAGCGCGTGTGGCAATTATTATAAACGTTCCCTACATTTAAAACGGTGCGGAAGCATTAAATTTACTTTTTAGTCCTGTAGCTTATCTGACAGAAGACGAAGTGCATGATGTAATTGGTGAAGTTGTCAAAAACATCAATGATAACTGTGATTTTTTACATAATGTCGATCGTCAAATAGTAGTAAATGTAGCCTTCAACATGCTGTTAGCGGCAGTCACTTGCCTAAAACACGAAGGTTTTCATGAAGAAAGGAATGGAGGGCTATATATCCATTTCAAAAATAAATGGTGTGAATGAAATCGGGTTCTCCGAAATTTCCTGACACGAAGTTCACCGACGTTGATTTATAATGTCTCAACTATCAAATTCTTAATTTAGCGGCGACTTTTTCCGCGATCATGGCAGCCATAGCATCATCCGGCGCGACACCAGTAGGTTTTTGTCCTAGGCTTCTTATAATTTCTGATTGCCGTTCGATAGGTAACTTTCCGTAGCTGTTAAGTGTTGTTAGTGGGCTATTGTGACCAATATTTTGGCTTAGGGCTTTTAATTGCTCACCATTCAGTTTGAGTTGATAGGCAAGATGGGTAAGGGTATTGCGGATTGAATGCGGGTTAAAATAAGGTAGTCCTACTCGCTCGAACGTAGTTCTAAATATCTTGCGTACCGGAGTAGCATTTGTCCAATGCTCGCGGCTAAGTCCAACAGGAATAAAATTATAATTCTCATCCTGTCCGTTGATAGTTTTTGGAAAAAGCGGATCATCAGGAGCAAATCCCTTTTCAGTGATGAGTAATTCCACCCAATTACGGACAATAGCTTCGACGTCATCCCCTACAATAGGAATAAAAATAGTTTCAATAGTTTTGCTAAATTTAGTTTTTACCTGGCGCGGATCTTGGAATACGCTTTTGTGGGCAATGTCTATATGCTTAAGTTTCAAGGTCACGACAGCGGCGTCACGCATGCAGGTGAGCAGTAACATTGCAACAATTGCCTGGTCGCGGCGCTCTATATCAGTAGCAGTGGGCATGGCAAACAGGGCTTTTCTGTATTCATCAAGAGTTGCATATCTTTTGGGACCGGTAACATGGGCCTGGCGTTCCTGACCAAGGGTCAGGCTTAGATAGTCAATATTGGCAAGTATGATACGGTTTATGTATTCTTGTCTTCCATGTAACCAGGCCAGAAACTCCTTTATGGCCTGCAATATATGGTAAATGGTGGATATGCTGATAGGCTTGCCGGATCTTTTGGCAGTAGTGTTAAGTAACGATTGCTTAAAGGCGCGGGCCTGCTCTTTGTTGAAGGTGCCAAAATCCTTATAACCGGTATAGTTCTCCAGACGGTCTATGGCATGGCGTGCCTGATCTACTGTTGCATCAGAACGCTGTTTTGCATCTTTCAGCCAGATAAGATAATCGCGTTTTACGCGGTCGTTGCGGGGATTGGTTTTCGGGTGGTTCATAGCTGTGCCTCCAGGTCACTGTTTACGATGGGATCAGTACGTTCTATTATGTGTTGCTCTTCCATTTTCTGGATATGAAAGCAGTTCTGGATTTTTTGAAGATTCCTAATACCTTGCACCTTATGGATAGCGATCCCGCACTGCTCACATAATCCTTTCAGGCGGAAACGGCTGGGGCTTATGATGATAATATCGGCTATGTCCAGATACGAACGACGCGGTGCATGACACTTGAAGCAAAAAAATTGATTAGCAGCGCATTTATGCTTTTTCTTCTGCTGGCGTTCGGACAAAAAATGCTTGAGCGCGTCACCTCTGATAAGATACTCATTTCTGATCTTGTTGGCATGCAATCCTTCCTTAATCCAACGCAGGACAGCATTTTTATGGATATTAAATAACATAGCTATTTCCTGGACAGTATAGGGCCAAGTTGTCTTTATCAGGCGCGTATTGTAGCGTTTGCGTTTGGGAAGTGATTTTTTCTTACTGCGAACGGTAGTTGCATCTTTTTTGTTTTCCATGGCCATAAACCTACAAAACCGATGAAACCGATTCGACATACCAGGCTTCCGCCGACCTGCTGCCGCTGGCGCGCATAAAGCGCAGTTTATTAACAATTCTCCCGGAATTACGCTTGATCCATCTTCCCAAACTACGTCTATTAATACCTTCCCGCTCCCCGGCAATATCTTTCAACACTTCGCATAATTCATCTCTGGCGTCGGAAAAATCAGAAAGAGTAAATTTTATAGCATCACGTACCATCGTCGGCTTTTTGCCAAAACAGGCTTGCCACGCTCTTAGCAGCTGTTCCAGAGTTTCGCGGTCGGGGTCGTCGGCCATGGCATCAAATACAGATTTTACCGGGTCATCGCAGCCAAGCCATAACAGCGGCTGGCGACAGAGGTCGGACCATTCATCATACCCAGCCAGGGACGGGCAATCCGTGCGCGGGCGTCCGGCGCTAATCCATGCGCGCACGATGGTCAGTGCCGCCGAAACATACTTGCCGCGCTGACTCTGAATCTCTTGCACTAGGCCGGGACGCTTGAAGGTGCGCATTGCGGGAGTTTCGCATTCCGGGTTAAGATGAATAGTGATGCAGCGCCTTGTCATGTCCTGCACCGGCCCAACATTATTACCGCTGGATAAAAACAATGCGCGGGTACTGACCGTGGCGGTTTTCGATACGCCAAGTACCCGGTCGGTCATATGTTCTGATGTAAGCGCAATACATAAAGATTTATGGGCAACTAGGTCACCAGTAAGATTATCAAATTCTATGACCGCAGGGGCGCGTAAAAGTTCTGCCAGTAGAAATTTACGGCATTCTTCATCATCTTTCGGGAAGGTGCTGGGCGTACCATACTGGGGTGTAGCAAAAATAGTGATAAGCCTGCACAAATAGCTTTTGCCGGACCCGACCTGATGCGCCTTGATATGGATCATTGGAGCAGCTGATAAGCTTGGGCGTATTACCGATGTTAAAATAGCGCAGAGTGCTGCTGACCTATCCGTTGCTGTCGCAAAACAAAATTCTGCAAGCATATCGCTCAGCATATCAAGTGCAGCCAATGCCTGCTCTTTATTCGGATTTTTAGGAACGGAGAATTCCTTTTCTGAAAATATACCAAACATCCCGCTTACAGCATCATAACCCGCTACGCTCATTATAGTATTATCGGCGCGTAAATATGGCTGTCGTGCTAACCCATTTAATATAGGCAGATGCACATAGCCGGTAGCATCATATAGTACCCCTACATGGCGAGCGGGAGGATCAATGCGTACCCATTCCTCAGATCTACCATCAAATCTTTCCCATGTGGCAGCACCGGCCAAAGCCTGCACCAACGATGGTTGATTGCATTCCTGCACGCGTGTTTCTTTAGTGCCGGGGTCGGTTACCACTGTCACAATCAACCCGCCGCGCTGGTAATGTCTTTGGGTTTGCGCTAGTTGTTTTTCTGCAGCATCAACCACCCGGTGGATTTCTCCAGCTATAACGCGAATGGTCGGCTTCATCCGTGCGGTCTTGGATTCTATATAAAGAAATGCTAACAAATCCCGCATATGTTTATCAGAACAATGCCCGTGTAGACATTTGAAGCCACCTATTGGCCACAAGTCTGTCGGCTCAAAATAGGCAGTTCCGCTGTCAATGCCGTCAGTATGAGCCATTACCCAGGGGCAGGTAATATCATGCTTTCCATTTCCCAGTGGCGTTTTATAGAGATTCCTGTCCTGCAAGGCATTTATAACGATATTTTCTGTCGGGCGCGGTATAGTAATTTCTTCCCCGTCAGAAATTTTCTCACTCTGCTGGCGTCTCACCTTTGCTTTAGGAGCTTTGGGTTTTGGAATTTCAATGTCCAATCCTTCAATCAGTTTATCGATGGTATAGCGCCTATCCGGTTCCAACTCAGTCATCCGGCAAATAAATGCTGGCTGGTGCTTGCCATTTACTGCTACTGGCAGACGTGCAAGTCTGGAGGTCGGGCCGCTTGCACCGGGATCGCATAAACCGGCATTGATAATAGCATTCATTAAGCGGTCGGCTATCACAGTCTCAGTTATCGGTTCAGCAAGAATATAGCCCACCTGAAAATTGCCAGGGGAAGTTTCCAGCCACCATGATGCTGGAAGCGTGATTCGCTCTGCCATAATTTTAGTACCCACGTCATCAAGCATGACGGCATGTAGAGCGGCAAACTGTTTTTTCTGCCGTCGGTACTTACCACTTTCATCAGGCCGGAATGTAGAAAGGCTAAAGTAATTATTGTTTTCATCTGCCAAATCCTGGGATTCTATTATCCAGGGATTACCATACCATGATGTTTTTGATATGGTGGCTGGATTCCCCGCAAAACTGACGACTATCGGGCATATATCAGTTTTGCTAGTTCCAAATATTTCACCAAGAAACTCTGAGTTGCTAGGGAAATCGGTTTTGTAGGTTTTATCGGTTTGAGTTGAGGAAAAATCAGAAAGTGTCAGATCAGAATAATTTTCTAACCCATCCACTTTATTTTCCTTATGATCAATATAACTATCTTGCATCAGAAGAACCACCACTAAAACGGTTTTCTAGAATGAATCGTTCAAGATCATCACGTTTGTATTTAACGAGCCTGCCAACTTTGACGTATGGCAACGCATAGCGCTTGGTAGTTGCCCAAACGGCTAGGGTATTTTCCTTTATGCCGAGATATTCGGCAGCGGCCTTACGGGTAAGAAGAGAAGTATTAGTAGGAGTGTTTTCGGATAGCATGGCGAACCTCACTGTTTGTTAATCAAGTGAGGTAATTTTAAATCAAGAAAAGTAATGAGTCAGGTGGGGTTGCCAGTGCATACGGTACCCCCTTTGTGCATACAATACCCTGTGCCTTAAGTGGCGTAATACTTGCCTGTAATTCGTTTTGACTGACCGGTTTGTGTCAGCACTTCTTTAATAATATCTTTAAGCATTTTATCTTTAATTTGCATTTCTTCGCCGTCTACTTTTTTATATTGTAGCCAATCTGAATGTTTCGATAATATGATGCCCTTGATTTCTGCATGATTGAGAGGCGCAGCAAATTTGGAATGGAGATACGATAGAATTTTATCTTTCAAGATTATTTTTTGTTTTTGTAATGGGTCATTATCCCAACGAGTCCGGGCAGCTCGGCGCTTAGTTGGATCATTCATAGAAAAGGCATATTCTGGCCAGCTACACTTGATTCCGCTTGGTATAAATTTCAGGCAGTCCCGCACAGGTATGATAGTAATCTTTGAATTTTGGATCCTTATCGAGTTTATAGATAAAGAAAGAACGATAGCATTACCATTCAAGGATTCTCCAATAGCGGAATATGAAGCATTAGCAGATTTATTATCTCCCAGCTCTTTTGCGAGATAAACTTCAAATCGTTCCTCTGTATGCGTAATATGGCCAATAAAATAGACATTACCGGAAATAGCTTCTGGCTCGTCAGGAAAGTTCATCAATTTCGATAGCCAGGCGGAAAATCCAACCCAATTCACCTGCAGTGTACGGGTATCATGTTTGCTAACAGGAAAATGACTCCCGCACTCAGTACAGGATGCGAAGAGGTTTTTGCCACTGCTTCCGGTACGTGAGACCTTTGCCTGTCCCTCACAGCCGATACATGCGATAAACTTAGCAGTATTGGGAAAAAGCAGGCTTTGCTTTATAAGGCTGTCTATTGTGCCTCGTGAACTGGGCAGAATATCATCATTTGCTAGAATAATTGGCTCATCCCCATACACATCTAGTTTTTGCAGCAAATCAAGAATGATGGTTGGGAGCCGTTTAGACAAACTCTTCCTCATGATTTTCGGTGAGTAGTGTGCTATCTTCATCCTTGTTTACAGGCATTTTTAGCAAGCTATTTTCTCGCAAGAAAATCTTTATACCCTCATCTTCTGGGGTGTGGCCGAGATTAGTGCCGCCGCTGCTATTGACAGTAATCTTTTTAGAAAGCTCCTTATTTTCAGTATCATCCCAATAAACTACAAAGAGATCCACATGCGTGGCATGGATATAGCTCTTGTGCCACCAGCCCCTTGGATCATCATGTAGATTCACTACAGATTTAAGCAGGCTATGCGCATCTTTAACCCAATCATTCTGTAATTCAGCATGATTGGACGGAATTTTAAGACTCAGCGCTATCTCCCAGTACGGGTATTTGTTCCTTCTTATGCGTATCCCATCTAAATACATTTGTTTTACGTTTGATTTTGAATTTTGCACAGATATCGGTGTACCAGCCAGAGCGTATTCCAATAATTTATGGAGATTGAAGATTTCATTTTTCGGTGGACGAGATGCTATTACCTGTTGATTGAATACTGTTGCTGCGCAGACACGATGCATCAGCGACCTGATTTCTGCTGTTTCCGCAATCGTTTCGACTGTTTGGCTCTTGGGATCAAACACATAGATTAAGTCTAGAGCAAGCCTTCTAAATTTGTCTTCTGCTGCATCTTTGCCATCTTCAAATTCGCGCTGATGAGAAGGAAGATCATCAAATTCCAGCATCAGAAAAATCTTACCATCATGTTTAAATGAGCGTGTGCCGCAGTAACGACTACCTCTCTCATTTTTCATGCCATCGAGAAGCGTGCTGGCCAAGCTGGCCAGCGTTGATTCAGTAGGCAAATTGTCCGACGCAACATAATCTGTGCGGCAGGAGCAGTAAGATTTCCCCTGATGAGTGTGTATGCAGATCACAAAGTAATCTGCGATGGTATTATTATGCTCCAAAAAGAGGATTATGGTCTGCTCAGCCTCTGACTTTCCCTTTGATATTCTGTCCCAGTCAGCCTCTATGTTCTTGCTGATGAAATAGCTGCGCACGCCGATAAATGCACTACGGTTTTTATGGAAGAAATAGGCGACACGAAGTGCGCGCACACAATCTGGATGGTCTCGGGCAATTGCAGTGATTGAATCTAGAACAGCAGTTTTATTTTTCTTTGTTTTCTCTCCCCTAATTTCGACAATAGCTTCGACGTTACAGCCAGCTTTGGTGGTGAGTAACAAATCAATACTCTCATCCGAAAGTTGCCGTAGTGCCTTCTTAATTGTAAAATCTTTGAGTAGGTCTTTCATGGTCGCCCCTTTGAAACAAAATTACAGGTAGCGCCAAATACTTGCTGAACCATCCACCTAACAGAACGGTCACATTTTACCCTATATTAAACCGGTTGTTAATAGATGAATATTGATATTTCTTTATAAGGTACTTAAACCTCATAAGGAGATGCTCCATGAATATCATTTTGAAGGATATCCTTTATAAAATACAGCAAGCTAGCGGTACAATATCAATTTATGATCTCCAATGCCAGCACGCCCGGGCTTCCGCCAGCTTTCCACTTATGATTCCAACAAGGATAACCTCATTAACTCCACCGATACACAGTTCAACCTGCTCAAACTGTGGAATGATAAAGACGCTGACGGAAAAGTATACGCCGGAGAGTTAACCACACTGGCTGCAAATAACATCACTTCGATTTCCCTTAATAAATATGAAGCAAGAATTGATATTGCGGGCAATTTGCAAACCGCTGTTTCCACTGTAACCAGAACCGATGGCACAGTGCGCAATATCCATGAGCTGGCATTCCGGTTTGAAACCACAACTGCCTTCACTAACCCGGATGCTAATTTACCAGCTAGCTTCCCCTTAAATATCGCCTCGGTAATACTGCCTTATTCCCGTGGTTACGGCAACCTCTATTCATAGCAGGCGGCGATGACTTTAGATCCGACCCTGCTTGCTATGGCGCAGGATATGATGACGCTTGCACCTAAAGATTTATACAAGATGCATGAGAAATTTGAAGCTTTCCTTTTCCGCTGGGCGGGAGTGGAGAATGTCAGGATAGAAGATGTATATACCTATGTAAATGGCATAGCAGTTGACCCACGCAAGATTGCTTTCCTGGAAAAAATTACCGCCATCTTCAACAAGAAATGCTATGCGCAACCCTTCTGCTATGGGTATTTGGGGTGATAAGCTCAGCAAGCCTTATATATTTAACCTTTGAGGGAAATTATTGACGGATTAAGTTATTACCCTTATTCCTCAACACGGAAGGTAATATTATAACGCAATGACACCGAAAACAACAAATAGATTTCCTCTGCATCCGTTAGTTAGTTGCGTGTTTTCTTTATTCATCGTGTTGTACTGGCAGGCGGTAGATATATTCTTGCGCCACCATGATATTGGTTGGCATATAGCTGCGGGACAACAAATACGTGAATTAGGTTATATACCACAGCATGACAGATGGTCTTTTACTGCGGGTGATACAGTGTGGCTAAATATTTCTTGGCTATGGGATGTTGCTGTTAGTAAAATTTATGAAATTGGTGGTTTCGCGCCTTTAGTATGGGCTACGATTGTGCTTGGAGCATTGCTTTGCGCTACGTTGGCTAGAATATGCCTGTCTCTTGGTATATCAACTTTTTTTGTTTTATTTGGCGTAATATTGGTTGGTTTGATCTTCCCATTTTACCAGCCGCCATGGGATTATGTTCTTAGCATTGCCCCGCAAGCAATTAGCCTGCTTTTCTTCCTAATATTTTATGCGTGGGTTTTAGATCTATCAGTTGGAAAATATAGTAAAAAATTATTTCTATTGCCACTCTTGATGGTTCTGTGGGTAAATTTACACGGTGCTTTTATACTTGGTTTTATGTTAATTGGCGGTGCTTTTTTAACATCACTTATAACCAATAAGTTCGTTGCCGCAAAATATTGTGTTTTTCTCGGGATTGCCTGTGCAGTGGCAGTGACTATTAACCCGTTAGGTATTCACATAATTGATGCAGTGATGCGCTCGATGAATGGAGCAGGGAACGCTAGTATTACCGAATGGCAGCCGTTTGAAATAAGCATAAATCTTGCTTCGGCTTATTTATTATTATTTGTTATGACAGCGCAATGGCGTAGAGCGGATATACCTGTTTTTTGTCGTATAATTGTATTTATCTGCCTTGTGGCGGGGCTTCTACAAAAGCGTAATTTTGTTTATTTCCTATTTACATCATTGCCAGTATTGCTGATGAGCATTGAGCCTTGGCTGCTCAGATTTAAGCGCGTCTCTGAACGTATTGCTGATATTGAAAAGGATATGGCAAAATCACGTATTGCAGTTTTTGCTGCATTATTTGCCGGTTTTATTTTATGCGCGGCATCAACACCATGGGCAATGCAAAAACGTTTTCCTCAAGGCGTATCTCTACCAGAAGAATTTTATCCGGAAGAAGAAATTGCTTATTTACGCTCACGCCTTACGGGAGAAACACTAGAGCCTATTTTTAACAATTGGAATTTTGGGGGGCACCTGATTTTTTCGCTGCGTGACAAGGTAAAAGTTTATATTGATGGTCGCGCTGATACAGCCTATCCTGCTTCACTTATTTCAATGCCACTGCAAGAACAATATAAGAATCTTGAAAAAAATACCTCTATCCGTTTTGCAATAATGCCAAATTATCAGCCTATTTCTCAAATTTATTTCAAGGGAAACCCGCACTGGAAACAGGTTTTTTCAGGAAAAGTTGCCACAGTATTTGAACGAAATATGTAGATAGCGGGTGTTTATTATACTTACCTGAACAAATTATTAACAAATAGTTGACGGATTAAATTATTGCGCTAAAATACTTAACTATTATTAAACGATTGGAACTTTTTCATGAAAATACTGGGGGTTATAGCTTTGATGCTGCTGGGGGTGTATGGGTGTTATCATTCCGCGGCACCATCAGCTACTATACGCTACAAACTTACCCTGATTGTTGATGATAACGGCAAGCAGTACACAGGTTCCAGTGTCGTTGAGGTCACTAGGCAGGATACCACAAAAGTTTTTGCTGGTATTGGTGGTTATGGTGGAAATTATAAAGGCGAAGCTGTTGCGGTGGATATGGATGAAAAGGGCGTGTTGTTTGCTCTGCTCAGAGGCAAGGATACGGTTGACTACCCTTTATATATATTTATGAAATCTTTCCCAGAATATTTTCCTGCCAGAGCGGATATTACTGTAATTGATGGTATGCGCAGACTAGACCACGATAAACCAAAAGCCAGTTTGCCCTTCGACAAGCTGCCGATGCTGGTGCGCTTCCGCGATATTAACGACCCTAAGACAGTGGAGTTGGTTGACCCCGATGATCTGGAAAAGACTTTTGGCACAGGTGTAAAGCTGGTTTCAGCAACCATCGAGATGACTGATGAAGGTATGACTAGTGAGGTGGAGAAGTGGCTGCCTTGGTTGAAAAAGTTAAAGGGTGGGTATCTTCATGGAGGATTTACCTCAAGAGAGGCTCCACTGGGATTGTATGGGTTGAACTTTAAAACAGGAGAATTAAAATGAACGTGGAACTTTTTAAAGCAATCCTTGCTATGGATTCGTACAATCGTGGGTATGGAGCAGGTACTGGTAATAGTATAAATGGTCTGGGAGGTGTTGGCTCGCAGATTGGCAATGCTACAATTATTGATGACAAAGGTGATGCTGAAGCCCAAGCCGCAGGCTTCTACGCCGTCGCCTACACAATTGCTGGTGGCGAAACCGTTATTTCCTACCGTGGAACCAATGCTGATAATTTTGGCAATTTTATTACCGATGCCTGGTATGGATATGGCATTGGTGCGGGTGCTCCTGCTGCCGTGCAGGGTAACCTGGCTATTGAGTTTTACAAAGCCGTGTCTGCGATACAGACAGTGAATCAGCTTACTGGGCATTCATTGGGTGGTGGGCTGGCTGGTTATGTCGGTGCCCTGTATGGAAGATATGTAAGTATTTTCGATAACATGACATATGAAAATTCTGTTCGTTCCCTTTATGCACTAATTAAAGATCCGCTTACTTTTGCCAGTATATACGATAACCAAGGTAATGTTGTAGATTATGATCCTGTTAAACTGGCGTTTGCGGAAGAAATGAAAAATAAGGTTTATGGCAGCGTAACACCTTACGATCCAGCGTTTATGGGTATTGCAAAATATACCACTGGTGAGGTACTACATGGGCTTCTTCCTTTGCGGAAATTACAAACGCTTACACCAACAGAAGTTAATACTTATGGGGGCGTACGTAATCCTGTTAATTTGCATGATATGCCTACTTTTATCATAGCCCGTTATGCTGAGCTTGAAAGTTCCAACAATAACTTGTCGAGTGATTGGCAAAATGCTGCCCCTGAACTTTTTGACTCATTGTTTAATGATGATGTAGGTATAGCCGCTGGTTCAAAAACTCTTGAAGGAGTTTTTGGTGATTCACAGAAAATGCGAAATGCCATTGCCTATAGCGCAATAGACGAAGGAACACGCCCTTTCGGTGATGCTGGCATTCGTGCGATGTTTGACGATGCTACCGATTTGGGTAAAGCATTAGGTTTAGCTGACGCATCTACTACGCTTAAAGATGCTGCTGATGCAGTTTCTGATATTCTGGTGCAATTTGCTGGACAGCTTGCCATAGGCGGAGTGCTTGCGGGCGCGGGCGACCCTCTTCTAAAAGGTGTGTTAACTTTATCAGACGACAAGAATACTCTAAAAGCGGATTTTAATTCAACGCTATGGTCTATAGGAACGGGAAACGGTCAGCCAGCTAACATCGCAGGAAAAGATAAATTAATTGGCTATCTAAGCGAAAAAATATTTGTCAGTGGCCTAGACCAAAATGGAGATCCCATTGGTGGCTATGCATCGGTTAAAGATATTGCCACAGGCATGAACTGGCTGTGGAATGATGAGTTTGGCAAAAAAATTGACAGTGTTACTTTCCCCACTCATGAAATTGCCCTAACTAAAACCATTGCTAACCGGACTCAACCATCTACCAATGTTTCGATGTTTATAGCTGCTGGACTGAATGACGGTATCACTGGCGCAAAGGATAATGATTTTATATATGGTGGAAAAGGAAATGATGTATTACGCGGTGAAGCAGGTGATGACCTACTGGCAGGTGGTCAGGGTAATGACCAATTAACAGGCGGTGCAGGCAAAGATTTCCTTGCTGGTGGCGAAGGTATTGATACGGCTTTTTACACCCCAACTGGGGCGATTACGCTTAACGTAAAAGCAGTCGCTCCGGACGCATCGCGTTTTGCCTCAACTATTGAGCTTAATGCTAATGGTGACATTGACCGCATCATAGGGATTGAGAAAGTAGAGCTAAGCGGTTTTGCTGATACGGTGATTATCACTAAAGACCACAAAGTTCCATTCCCAACCAACGTTGTATTTGACGGGTTGGCTGGTAATGATGGTCTGATCTATAATGGAAACGGAGTAACTACCTCGATTCTTGAAGTTGCAACGCCAACTGAGCAGCTGGCAAGAGGCACAAAAATGGAAATGATTGCCAATATTGAAAATATTCAGGGCACGACAGGGAATGACACTTTAAATATCGAGTTGTTAACGAGTACCAAGGTTGAAAGAATTGATACTGGTGCTGGTAATGACACTGTTTGGGTGTTTGGTTCAGCAATTGGCTCAAAACCGGAAATAGATCTTGGTGCTGGTGATGACGTTATTAACAATGCGCCGCGTGGCTCCATCGTTTATGGCGGGACTGGCAATGATAGTTTTAATATCGGCAAAGATTATCTTATTGCCGATGCGGAGACCGATGACGTAATCACCAACGGCACGATGATTCTACATGGCGGAGTAACATGGCGCGGGCAGGAAAACCCGTGGGCAAAAGGACTCGGCGGGATAAAATACGCAAGGAATGATGTTGGTGAACTGGTGATTATGGACAGGCTCGGCAACCAGACTTTTGTATCCAACTTCAACTTTGAACTTGCTGGGCCACGCACGGCAGGAATATTGATTGGTGAGATGTCTCTGGATGCATACCGCCTGTTCCATACGCCAAATGGCGCGAAGATTTACGAAAGCTACGAGGCTATTTTTGCTTATTACCTGAAAGCCATGACTGGTAAATCCTTCTTTACGGCTATTGATCCGCTGGTTCTGGATCTGGATGGTGACGGTGTTGAACTATCTCCGCGTGGCAGCATCTCGCCATATTATGACATTGACGCTGATGGTTTTGCGGAAAATACCGGCTGGGTGCGTCCGGATGACGGCTTTCTCGTGCGTGACAATAATAATAACGGCAAGATTGATAACGTAAGCGAAATGTTCGGTAATGCTACCACCACAGGTTTTGCCGCTCTAAAAACATTAGACAGTAATAATGATAATAAAATCAGTTCACTGGACACTAATTTTGGCGTGCTTAAAATCTGGCGGGATTTGAATGGTAATGGGGTGACTGAGGCAGGTGAACTGCAAACTCTCACGCAAGCGGGGATTGCTTCCATCAACCTTACCAGTACTGCAACTAACCAGAATATTGCTGGAAATATAGTAGCCGCTACCAGCAGTTTTACGCGCACTAATGGCACTACCAGCACCATTGCCGATGTGAATTTGCGTTCTAACCAGCGTGACACAGTGTGGCTGGGTGATAAAACCGTGGATGCGGCATCTGCTGCTCTGCCACAATTAAAGGGCTTTGGCACGCTTAATGATTTACGGATCGCAATGACCGATAGTGCTGCGCTGAAAGCCGCAGTGCAGACTGCATTGCCTCAACTTTCAGCGTTAAACCTTGCCACTATGCGCAGTGCAATCACGCCGGTGCTTAATGCGTGGCGGGCTGCTGTGCCTGTTCCTGCTGGTAATCCTGGAACTACAGCGCGTGTTGACGTGCCGATTCTTACGCAAACCACAATCACCGGAACACAGGTTAATGATTTTGCTTATCAGGTTACTGATGCGCAGGGTAGTTACTGGAAGCTGGCAAGCGGTGCTGCGGTGAAAAATTCTTCGGGTGTGGATATTGCCCGCCCGACATTTGCTAATGTTCTGGCGCAAACTTCTACGCAAGGATCTTGGACCAGTTTTAGCGGTGCACAGATTCAATTCCTTGAGCGTTATCTGGGAACAGAGCTGCCGATTGGTGTGAATAATCTGGGTGGAGCAGGTTCCATTGCTGCCGCACAGGGGCTGCTTAACCAGATGTGGGGAACGCTTAATGATGTTGCTGTGCGTCTGGCTGTGCAGGGGCCGTTATCTACATATTTTGTTGGGATAAAATATAATCCTGATACCAATAATTTTGAAGCAACTACAGGGCGGCAGATAGCACCAACAATTGAGGCTATACTTAGCGCGGCTCCTACCACTGCTTCTGGTGCGGTTGCTTACCTTGCAACGTGGAAACCAATCCTCGATGTGTTTTTACAGAGCTTTGATCGTAGTGACGCACATCTTGAAGTAAGCTATGCTTTTGTGTTCCAGAATATTGTGGCGGCTTATGAAAATGTTGGTTCAGCAGCTTCACTTACACAAATATCAGATGCATTCGGTTTGCCAGTTGATTTAATCCGCACTGGCGCGGGAACGGTGGTTGGTGGAAATGATGCCGATCTATTCTATCTCGGTGCTGGCAATCAAACAGTTCAAGGTGGTCTTGGACCGGACACTTATGTTGTCGGCAAAAACTTTGGACATGATGTGATTGACGATGTTGAAGCACCACTTAGCGGCAGTCCGGATAGCCTGCGTTTTGCACATCTCAACTCTAATCAAGTTAGTATGGTGCGCGATGGTCTGGATTTGGTGATTACCCAGATTGGAACAGCAAATGACATACGCATTATCGGGCAATTCGCCGGTCAGCGTTCTGGTTTTGGTTTCAGCGGTCTTGATCCTGATCACGGTGTGCAGGAAATTATATTTGCCAGTGGTGAGGTGTGGGACAAAATTGATATTGCCAAAGCTGTTTCCAGACATACGGATGGTAATGATGTAATCAATGGCACTGATACTATTGATTTCCTTGATGGTGGCAAAGGTAATGACACTCTGAATGGTGGCGGCGAAGGTGATATTTATTCCTTTGGCAAAGGCGATGGGCAGGATATTGTATATGACAATATTGTATATGTAGGAGTTGATACGCCAGATATATTGCAGTTCAAAGCTGGTCTTACTCTTGATATGGTAACTTTCACACGTCAGGGGACATCAAATGATCTGGTCATTAAAATAAATGGCACCAGTGAACAGGTCACAGTTAAGGATCAGTTTTATGCATTATACACTGGGGTGCTAGGCACACAGTGGGTTAGCCGCATTGAAGGTTTTGCTTTCGATGATGGAACAACCGTATCCTGGGACAGAGTTATGGATATGGTTATTAACTCAGCGGAAACTGCCGGTAACGATACTATTTACGGTTTTTCACGTACTGACGTATTTAACGGTAGTGCAGGAGATGATTACTATTCAGGTGGTGAAGATGGGGATCTCTATACTATGGGGCTGGGATTTGGGCATGATACCATTGAGGATGGCAGAACCAATCTTTACAGCGGCAATAATGACACGCTGCAATTCCTCGCCGGGGTTGATCCAACGAAAGTTGTGTGGTCACGCGGTGCAGATTATGAACACCGCGATGATTTAACATTAACTCTTGAAGATGGCAGTAGCGTTACTATTAAGCAACAATTCTTCCTGCTGTCAGTATTTGATATGGATATCAACCGCATTGAATTTGTTGATTTTGCCGATGGCACGCAGTGGACATATCAGTATATCAAACAACACCTACTAGATATTACCTCAACTGCTGGCAACGATACTATCAACGGATATTTATTCTCGGATGACACGATAAATGGTGGTGATGGTGATGATTATATCGACGGGCTAAGTGGCACCGATACAATCATAGGCGGGAAAGGAAATGATATATTAGCTAATGATGGCCAGTTAAATGATACTGGCAATACCACTTATATCCATAACCTTGGTGATGGGATTGACACTATAAGGGAAGGTGGTTTTGCTGGAACTGATACACTAAAACTTACCGGAGCTTCTTTAACTTCAACAGGTGTAACAGTTACCCGCTCTGCCGACCTTATGTCAGCAACATTAAGCTTTGCTGGTGTAACAGATAAAATTATCCTTGATAATCAATTCGGGCCATATGGTGCCGGCGTTGAAAACATTACCTTCAGCAACGGTGTGACATGGACCAAAGATGATTTGCAGAAGAAATATCTGACTAGCGTTTCTACCGCTGGAAATGATACAATTTACGGCTTTGGCAGCAACATAAACCACGGCGTGAATGATATTATCACTAGCGGCAAGGGTGATGATTTTATGGCAGGGTTAATGGGGGATGATACTTATATCCATAATCAGGGTGATGGAATTGATACGATTGACGATGGTGGCTGGGGTGGCAATGATACGCTGAAACTGACTGGAGCGGCTCTTACTTCAACTAATGTTGTGCTTACGCGTTCAGCCAGTGATCTAAATTCCATTACCTTAGGTTTTGCTGGTGTCACTGACAAAATTATACTTAAAAATGAATTTTCTTCACCATCTCCTATTCTGAATATTATTTTCAGTAATGGCGTCACTTGGCGCGTTGCTGATTTGCAGGCTAATTACCTTGCCAAAGCTTATACCACGGGTAATGATACTATATATGGTTTTGGCACTTTTCAATTAGGTGTTGACGATGTTATCACTGGTGGCAAAGGTGATGATTATATGAATGGATTTTATGGAAACGATACATATATACATAACCAAGGAGATGGAGTTGATACTATTGATGAAGGTGGCGGATTTGGCAATGATACGCTTAAACTGACTGGTTCTGCCCTAACTTCAACAAATTTTATGCTTACAGCTACTGGAACGAATTTAGTTGACGCAGCACTCACTTTTGCTGGCGTTACTGATAAAATCAATATTACCAACCAACTTCATCCATCTCTTGGATACGGTGTTGAGAATTTTATATTCTCTGATGGAGTTACACTAAATAGAAGTGATTTAATGTTTGGCTCTGCTGTCAACGATACTATTACAGGAAATAACAACAATAATTTCCTGTTTGGCTTTAACGGAAATGATACGATTTCTGGTGGCGATGGCAACGATACTCTGAATGGCGGAGCTGGTGCGGATAAGCTGGATGGTGGTACGGGAACAGATACAGCTTCGTATATGGATTCAAATGCTGCAGTGAATGTAAATCTCGGAATCACCACCGCTCAATCTGGAGGTTATGCTGCTGGCGATACGCTGGTTAGCATCGAAAACATAATTGGCTCTGCTTATAACGACACGCTAAAAGGCAATTCCGGCAATAATATCATCACTGGCGGAGTTGGTGCCGATAAGATTGATGGCAGTACAGGAACCGATACAGTTTCCTATGTAACTTCTGCGGCAGGGGTGAATGTAAATCTTGGAGTTACTACAGCTCAAGCAGGTGGTGATGCGGCGGGTGATACCCTCATAAGCATAGAAAACATTATCGGTACACCATTAAACGACACTTTCATCAGCAGCTCAGTTGCTAATAAGATTGATGGTGGGTTGGGGATTGATAGCGTGTCTTATGCCTCGTCCACTGCTGCGGTTGTAGTCAATTTAGGCGTTACTACCGCTCAGTCTGGTGGCTATGCTGCTGGTGATACTTTGGTAGGTATAGAGAATATTATCGGTTCATCTTACAATGACACGCTGCTTGGTAATGCTATTGCCAATATACTAAATGGTGGCGCGGGTGCGGATAAAATGGATGGTGCTGCTGGAGTTGATACGGTTTCCTATGCTGGTTCTAATGCAGCAGTGAATGTAAATCTGGCGGTCACTACCGCGCAAGTTGGTGGTCATGCAGCTGGCGATACATTGGTTAGAATCGAAAATATAATCGGCTCATCTTATAACGATACGCTTAAAGGTTCCTCTATCGCCAATATCATCACTGGTGGAAGTGGCAATGACACCATGAGCGGGGGCAGTGGTACGGATGTATTTAAATATAGCGCAATTACTGATTCCGGTAAGGTATCAGGTGCCCGTGATATAATCACTGATTTCGTAAGAGGAACTGATAAAATCGACCTTGCTGATTTTGCTGGAAGTTTTGCTTTCAAAGGTACAGGTGCTTTGGGCGGTTCAGTGCCCGGAGTTAATTATGCACAAGTTTCTGGCAATACCATTATCGGCATTGATGCTGACGGCAATGGAACCCTCGATATGCAAATTCAACTAACTGGACTGCATACCATGACTGCTAGTGATTTCCTGTTGTAGAAGTTGTTAGAGCAATTCAAATCCATCGTAACTGGTGGGCGAATAGCTTGACTTCTAACCAAGACAATACCATTCCTCTAAAGTGTGGTGGAGTAGCGGGCAGGATATGTAATGTTACGTAACATACTTTTTATTTACACATTTTTACGCTTTCCCGCCAGCATCATTGCTTCCGTTGCCCGTTCCACCGATGCCCTGACCGGATCAAGGTTGAGTCTGGCATATATGGCGGTGGCCTGCTGACTTTTATGCCCCAGCGATTTGCCTATGACGTAACTGCTGGCACCTGTCACAGCTTGCCAACTACCAAGGGAGCGGCGCAGGTCATGAATACGAATATCTGGCAAACCAATGGCTGAAGTATCTAATTCCAGCTCTGCTGCCAAGTTACGGTATGCCTGAAGAAATGTTGCGGGATCAATTTCCGTATCTAGCTTGGCTTTATTAATACGCCACTCACTCCATTTTTCCGCATCAGCCAACAGATCAATAAATTGATAAATTTCCGCGCGCCTGAGTACCCGCCGCCAAGCTTTGATTGGGTCATGTAAATGCCCAGTAGCGCTGGCTACGCTGGGAAACACCCACGCACCTGTTGCCACTTTCCTGCGTTCCTTGAGAATATTGACCGCTTGAGGAGATAACGGTATAATCAGGGGTTCACCATTTTTAGTTTCCGGGATGCGCCATTGTGCCCGCTCAACTTGTTCCATGTTGATTTCATTCCAGCGCATGGATAGCATATTGGATTTGCGTGCACCGGTAAGCAACGAAAGCAGGATATAATCTCGTGCCGTAATGTTCGGTTCCATATCTAGCGCTTCAAAGAAAAATGGCATTTCATGTGGCTGTAGGAATCGGTCGCGGGACTTTTCTTGGAATTTCTTTACACCTGACGCGGGATTTATACCATCCCAACCCCACTCGGTTGCTTTATTGAACATTGCATTTATTAGGGTAATCAAACTATTTGCTGCGTGGATTCCTGATTGTTCAGCCGTGCGCGCTATAAGCTGCTCGACATCCATTCTTTTCAAAACAGATAATTTCCTGGCACTCCATGGTGAGAGGTAGCCATCATAACGCGCTTGAATGTTACGCCATGATTTGCAACGAATTTTGACATGTCGCGTCATGTACTGCTGAAAAAGCTCACTCATAGTAATCTCTTGCCTTAATATACGCTTTGCATCATTAGGGTTTTTCCCCTGTGAAATCTGCGCATTAGCTTCCATTGCCTTATTACGAGCATTTTCAACTGAAAGATCAGGAAAGCGTCCCAATGTCACCCGCACCGGCCTACCATTAATCTTGCGATAGACCTGAAATGACTTAACGCCTTTATCAGTAATCATAAGCACCAAATTTGAAATCTTAGTATCTTTATAATACAGACGCTGTCCTGCAAGAGGCGCGACAAGAGATTCTATTGCCTTGATTGTAAAATTGAGAGGTTCATATGCCATTGGCGCTACCTTGGGGCTACTCTGGGGCTACCATACACATGAAAGGTCATAAAAGTTGACAAACCCATGTACATGTCTATTATACTGTAATGACTAGATTTATAATGTATAATAAAACATAGTCAATAGCAATAAAACATTAGACGTTGACCTTGTCAAGGTTGATGTCGAGGGTTCGAATCCCTTCTCCCGCTCCATTTTCTTTTTATATTTCTGTTGGTTATGCAACAGCCATCTTATACCACTATTAATCTTCATGTAAATGTAACATTTATATAAAGATTAGTTATGTTAATCTTCCTGAAGTTTTAATTATCGCCTCATAGAAGATATGGAACAAATAAAATGCCAAAAGAAAATTACAATTACCACCGTTCTACCTTGCAGCCAGATAAATATATCAACGAATTAAATCACGAAATTAATAATTATTGCAAAGAAAACTCTTTAAATACTCCGGAAGCCAAAGAACAATTAATAAGCCGTCTGTTGCGCCGCACCGGAACAGCCGCTTTCCAAGGCGCGAGCAGGCTTGAAGGTGGACCATTTGGAGCTATGCTGGTTGATTTCAAAACTGAAGATGGAATCCCAAAAGTTGTTGGGTTCGGAACAAACCATGTAGTCCTTAATAGTGACCCTTCAGCTCATGCTGAAATGATAGCAATCCGCGATGCTTCTGAACGTCTGAAACGTACCGACTTAAGCGATTTAACATTAATTACCTCTTGTGAATGTTGCCCTATGTGCTTGTCAGCAGCAACAGGCTGCAAAGTCGATAAGATATATTTTGCGGCAACCCGTAAAGATGCAGCAAATGTAGGCTTTTCTGACGAAGATCAATATAGGTTGATGACCGTCGGAGGAATAGAGCAGCACGCAAAGAAAGTTGAGGAAAAAGATAAAGCATCAACAGAAGCAAAGCTTAATGGACATAATGCTGTTGTAATAGTAAATCATAACGGTCAGAAATACTCATATTATGGCGACTATAAAAAGACCAATAACTCAGATCCAACCGATCTTCCAACAGTACAAGCCATCAAAAATGCCTGCAAAGGGTTAGCAGAACTACATAGCAAGCCAGTTTTCCATCTTCCGGAAGATACAATACTCATAAGCCATGATATGCCGCACCCAATGTCATTAATCACCGCGGATTGGGCAAGGATAGGGCGTGTAAGAGGACAGGAGGCTGACAAGCCAGAACAGGATAGCCCTAATAAAAATACCGATAATATCATTTATATAAATGACAAGCCAGAAACCATGCAAATACGTAATGAACAAGGACAAACCAGCCATGTAGAGCCTGAGAAAGTATGGAAGGAAATCGCCAATCCTTCTGCAATTCACCTCTCAAAAAATCTGGGTCACGCGCACACCGTAGCTTTTAAGGAATGGAATAGACTAATTAACACCGGTTTTATGCCACGCTATTAGGATATGGCAATTACTATACCACCTATTTATCCGCCTTTTTTGGAGCAGCCTGCCAGGTATCCGCAATCAGGGAGCACCGTCTTTGCATATCATCAACGGTTCCAATGCCATTATCCTTCCGTTCCTCATTAGTTGCAAATTCCGAGAGCTGTGTCTTAATAACGTCAGCCGAAACGGTCAGAATATTCTGAGCGACATCCGATCTGATATAATATGTTTTTATCAGAGAATTAAGAAATTCCGTAGCACGGTTATTCTGAGAATTAATATTATTTACAATACCTTTTGCATCAAATTGCGTTTGTTGCTTAACCGTATAACAGAATTGCCAGTAAGAAGCAGAACAGCTTGAAAAAGACAGGCCACGCACAGCTTCTTGAATAGCTCCCGTCTGAGATGCCGCCCGCTTTATTTTATTCTGTTCATCAGCTTCTTTTTTTAATTGCGCCTGTATTTTATCATTAAATTGCTTATATTTCTCAGCAATTTCTTTATTAGCTTCGTCATATTGTTTGCGAACCGCTTCGTTCTGACCGCGTACAAAACCATCCAGTATTTCAACGATCTCATTATTGCCGGTCTGATAAGCAATCACCCGGGCATTATAACCGGCGGAATCAACAGCTGCATATTTTATGTTCTTGGCTAAAAGATATTCAACAGTTTTTCTATTACCGGATTTAGCAGAGTAGAATAAGGCATTTCTGCCACGCGAATCCACCTTGTTAATATCAGCACCGGCTTCCAGAAGGGTTTTTACAACATCAATTCCCTGTGCATCAGTACGGGAAGAAGCAAGGGAAATAAGCGGCACTCCTGATTGATTGGTTTCATCTACCGAAGCCCCCTGCTCCAGCAATATCTTAACATCCGAAGCGCGCCCAAGACTGGTACGGTATATGATTTCATCACGTAATTTTTTCTGTTCCTTTTCACTTAGAACTGGTTTTGGGGCAGAATCAGGTTTTTTCTCAACAGCTTCAGGAGTAGTTGCAGAAGTAGTTGTAGGAGTAGTTGCAGCAGAAGTGGCAGAAGGATTTGCTGGCACTGGAGTCGCGGTAACTGGCATCTCTATCGCTGGTGGCACAGCTATCAGCGTTGGAGCTATCGCGGCTGGTTCTTGCACAACCTGCTCCCCCGCAGGAGCATCAGCACCATACGCAGCAAAGCTTGCAGAAACACCTATAACCAATGATAATAAGGGCAAATAATTTGAAGTTAGATTCATATCCCATCCATATTAATAGCTAATCTTGACATTTTTCATATTCTAACCATATCTAATGGCAATATACATTATACTTATAAACTTAATAACATACACCTTAAATTTTATACATAATACAAGGGTTAAAAAACGATTATGACTGAAAAAAATGAAGAAAAACATAAATTCGGTGCGGAAATAAGCAAAGTTTTACAATTAATGATTCATTCATTATATACGAATAAGGATATTTTTCTGCGTGAGCTTATATCCAACTCCTCTGATGCCTGTGATAAATTGCGCTACGCCGCGATAACGCAGCCGGAACTTATCAAAAATAATTCGGAACTTTCCATAACCATTGACATCGACAAGGATAAAAAACTTCTGACCATAACCGACAGTGGTGTCGGCATGAGCCGCGATGAATTAATCGCCAATCTGGGAACAATTGCCAAATCCGGCACGCAGGAATTCGTCAGCAAAATAACCGGTGATGCAAAAAAAGATATGCCGCTTATCGGGCAGTTCGGCGTTGGTTTTTATTCTTCATTCATGGTTGCTGATAAAATTTCTGTAATATCCACCAAAGCCGGTTCAGATGAAAGCTTCCTCTGGGAATCGGATGGTGTGGGTGAATTCACAGTGAAGCCAACCGACAAAGCCCCACGTGGCACATCAATCACCCTGCATTTGAAGGACGGAGAGGATGATTATGTCGATAGTTTCCGCATCCGCCACATTGTACAGACTTATTCTGACCATATTTCCTTCCCTATATATATTCTCGATGAAGATAAAAACCGTGATCAGGCTAATACCGGATCTGCCCTGTGGATGCGTTCAAAAAATGATATTTCTCTTGAGCAATATAAAGAATTCTATCACCATGTTTCTCATCTGCCCGATGAACCGTGGATGACGCTGCATAATAAAGCCGAAGGAAAGCTGGAATATACAAGCCTGCTTTTTGCTCCATCCAGTAAGCCGATGGATCTATTTCATCCTGACCGCAAATCGCGGGTGAAGCTTTATGTTAAGCGCGTGTTTATCACCGAAGAACATGCCAATTTAGTTCCGTCTTACCTGCGTTTCCTGCGTGGCGTGGTGGATTCCGAAGATCTACCGCTTAATATCAGCCGCGAAACCCTACAAAACAACCCGATGCTGGCGAAGATTAAAGACGCACTTACTAAAAAATTCCTTACAGAGCTTGCTAAAAAAGCAGAAGGCGATGAAGAAGCTTACAAACCTTTCTGGAAAAATTTTGGCGCAGTTCTCAAAGAAGGTTTATGTGAAGCCTACAGCCCAAGGGAGCAGCTTCTGAATGTCTGCCGTTTCAGTTCCAGTGCTGTTGAAGATGAAAATCTGGTGAGCCTTGATGGTTATATTTCACGCATGAAAGAAGGGCAGGAAAATATATTTTACCTGACCGGCGAAAATCTTAACGCTCTTCGCCAAAGCCCTCAGCTTGAAGGTTTCACCTCACGTGGCATTGAAGTATTGCTGCTAACCGATCATGTCGATGATTTCTGGGTGAATGTAGTGCTTGATTATAAAGGCAAGCAGTTTAAATCCATCACCCGCGCCGATATAAATCTGGAAAATATCAAAAGCGAAAAGCCGGAAGATAAAAAAGAAGAACCGGAAACCAAGGAAAATATCAGCAAACTATGCGAACGCATTAAATCCATACTCGGAAATGCAGTGAGCGAAGTCCGCACCACGCAGAAACTTGGGCAAAGCGCGGTTTGCCTCGCCACCAAAGAAGGCGGGATGGATTTCCGGCTGGAGCGTTTCCTGATTGAGCAAAAACAGATTGCCGCCGCCGCCGCCAAGATTCTGGAAATCAACCCGAGCCATCCAATTATCCGCCATCTGGCTGAAAAACCGGAAGCGAATATAGATGATGCGGTGTGGCTGCTGTTCGATCAGGCGCGTATTTTAGAAGGTGAAGAAATTACCGACACCGCCGCCTTCACCCGTCGCCTGCAGAGTTTCGTGGAGAAAAGTCTGGTTGCCTGATTATTTTATAATGATATTGTAACGATTATGAAAGGCTTTACCCTAATCGAACTTTCGGTCGTGATTGTCATAATCGGGCTTATTATCGGCGGTGTGCTGGTTGGTCGCGATTTGATTGCTTCGGCAGGCATCCGCGCGCAGGTGAGTCAGATTGAAAAATATAACGCAACAGTGCATACTTTCAGAACAAAATATGGTGGACTTCCCGGTGATTTAACCCGCGCTGACGCGTCAGGATTTGGTCTTTATGCAATCACCTATGCTCCCTATTTAGCAAATCCTGGTTATGGTGATAATAATGATATTATAAATTCCCGCAACGCAAGCTCAACAAATCTGGCGGGTGAACCGTTTATGTTCTGGCGACAATTAAGTGATGCCCAGATAATTGATGGGGCTTATGGCTCACTACTCAATACCGCCGCTGAATGTGGGACTGGTGGCACTGCTGAAAATTTTTTCCCAGCATCAAAAATAGGTAAAGGCTACGTGGAAGCAAATACAGCAGGTAATGGCGTAAATTATTTCCTAATAGTAAACCTGACTTCACTTGGTGGTTGTGGTGCAGGAGGCGGGGCGCATAGCACTAACGCCAACGCACTAACCGCGCAGGAAGCCTACGCTATAGACAGCAAAATAGATAATGGATTGCCGGGCAGTGGTACAGTGTTTGCCATTAACGGTGCCGCCAACCTGAATCTCTACGCTTCCTGGACAACAGTATCCGCAGTTGCTGGCTGTGTGGCATCTTCCGCTTATGCCTTAACCCAAACCACTCAAAGCTGCTCTCTTAGGTTTAAATTTCAGTGATTTAGACTAAAAAGATTTGTAGAAAAAAGTCTGGTTGCTTGATTACTTATAGTAATTCTGTAAAGTTATTATTTGAAATAACTAATAGTATGCTATTAGACCTCCTTCACAACTAAAACTCATACAAAAGCTTCGGAGAACAAAAACAAAATGTCACAAAAAATTAAAAAAGTAGTGCTGGCTTATTCTGGTGGTCTGGATACCTCTATAATTCTTAAATGGTTGCAGGATACTTACGGCTGCGAAGTCGTTACTTTTACTGCTGATTTAGGGCAAGGCGAAGAGGTCGAACCAGCTCGCAAAAAAGCCGAGATGATGGGCGCGTCACAAATTTTTATTGAAGATCTGCGCGAAGAATTCGTGCGCGATTATGTATTTCCGATGTTCCGCGCCAACACGCTTTACGAAGGCACTTATTTGCTTGGAACTTCCATAGCCCGCCCGCTTATTGCCAAAAAACAGATTGAGATCGCTATCAAAACTGGTGCAGACGCGGTGGCGCATGGCGCAACTGGCAAAGGCAATGATCAGGTGCGTTTTGAACTGGGCTATTACGCTCTGAAACCAGATATAAAGGTAATTGCGCCGTGGCGGGAATGGGATCTGACCAGTCGCACCAAGCTGATTGAATACGCGGAAAAACACCAGATACCAATCGCTAAGGATAAGCGCGGGGAAGCCCCCTATTCCACCGATGCCAATCTCCTGCATATTTCCTATGAAGGCAAAATTCTGGAAAACCCATGGGAAGCACCGCATGAAGATATGTTCGTCCGTAGCGTATCACCAGAAAAAGCACCCGATAAAGCAACGATTATTGAGGTAGAATTTGAGCGCGGTGATGCAGTTGCGATTGACGGTGTGAAAATGTCACCGGCAACTTTGCTTACGCATTTAAACAAACTTGGTGGTGAAAATGGCATCGGGCGTTTGGATTTAGTTGAAAACCGCTATGTGGGTATGAAATCACGAGGGATTTACGAAACTCCCGGTGGAAGTATTCTTCTTGTCGCCCACCGCGCAATGGAAAGCCTGACGCTGGATAGAGGCGCAGGACATCTGAAAGATGAGCTTATGCCACGCTACGCCGAACTGATTTATAACGGCTACTGGTGGAGTCCTGAGCGCGAGATGTTGCAGGCACTTATTGATAAATCGCAAAGCAACGTGAGTGGCACAGTTCGTATCAAGCTCTATAAAGGCAGCGCAACCGTAGTTGGTCGCAAATCGCCAAAGAGCCTGTATAGCGAAAAACACGTTACTTTTGAGGATGATGCCGGAGCTTATGACCAGAAGGATGCGGCAGGCTTTATTAAGCTAAACGCGCTGAGATTGCGGTTGTTAAGCAAACAGTAATTTTAACGCCATCCCCTTCCAACCTTGTTTGAAAGAACTTGGTGGGAACAACACAATTATGCGGTTTTCTTCATAAACCCTTAATTACCTTTACACATAAAATTAACCAGTAATTGCTAAAATTCTTACCTAAACCAATAGGTAAATTTATGATTACAGCGTTTTACAGGCAGGATAATTCTATACTTTGCAAAAAATTAGCAGAGAAGGAAAGCATACCTGATAGCGCGGTGTGGATTGATGCTCAGTCAGCTAACAGCCATGATTTGGATTTAATCCAGCAGCATTGCCACATCAATCTTCCTTCCAAAAATGACGTATGGAAAAACAATATATTAAACCGTCTTTATGTTGAGAACAATGTTGCCTACATGACCGCTGCGATTATAACCAAACATGAAAGCAGCTACCCCAATATCAGCGCGGTAACTTTTATATTAACGCCTGATTCACTTATAACCATCCGCGATATTTCACCAACTTCCTTTAATATTTTTGCCCAGAGGATTCAAACATTTCCCGACATGTTCCGTACTTCAGCACAGGCTCTGGAAGGATTGCTGGAAGAGATGATTACCCGTGTTGCCCATAATATGGAGTTGGTCGAGGAAACGCTTGATGCCTTTTCACACCGCGTTTTTGCTGGTGGCAAATTAGATGAGAAGGAAAAGAACACATCGCAAGCAATGAAAAATGTTCTTAAGGAACTCGGAACATGCGCGGATTTAAATTCAAAAACCAATGAAAGTTTGCACAGTATCAATCGCTTGATGCATTTCTTTAAACAAATACACAAAGATGATAATGAGCTGAAAAAAGACATTGATATTATGATTTCTGACAGCAATGTTCTCACTCAGCAAACCCAGTTCGCCGCAGAGAAAATCGCCTTCCTGCTCGATGCCCTTCTTGGAATGATTAATGTTGAGCAGAATCTTATAATTAAAATATTATCGGTAGCTTCGATATTTTTCATGCCACCAACACTTCTTGCCAGCCTTTATGGGATGAATTTCAAACATATGCCGGAACTTGATTGGGCTAACGGCTATCCAATGGCTATTTCTTTAATGCTGATATTTTCCGCCCTGCCTTACATATATTTCCGCAAAAAAGGCTGGCTGTGAGTTAGTTACTAGTAACTAATGCAAACTTTCACCATGTATCGACAAATCAAGCCCCTCATCTTCAGCGCGCCTGTCAACACGCAGACCTATAGTCACTTCGATGATTTTCAGGATAATGTAGCTCATAACCACACAATAAAATATGGTAACCGCAACCCCCTCAACCTGAGCGATAAACTGAGGAACGCTACCCTGCACACCGCCAATTTCTGAAATTGCAAATACACCGGTAAGCAGCGCGCCAATAATCCCGCCCACGCAATGCACACCAAAAACGTCAAGTGAGTCATCAAAATTAAATTTGAATTTTATGCGGCAGGCGTAATAACAACTGATTCCGGCTATAGCTCCAATAATCATCGCACCACCCACACCCACAAATCCGCAAGCAGGAGTAATCGCCACCAATCCCGCGACTGCACCGGAAATAATACCAATAACGCTAGGCTTCCTATTGGTTTTCCATTCAATCATCATCCACGATAGTGAAGACATCGCCGCTGCCACCTGCGTCACCAGCATTGCCATACCAGCATTGCCGTTTGCAGCCACCGCTGAACCAGCATTAAAGCCAAACCAGCCAACCCAGAGCAGTGACGCGCCTATTACACTGAAAACAATATTGTAAGGTTGTGCCATTTTGCGTGATTTAGCATTAAAATGCTTATGATTATCCAGCATAATCGCCGCCATGAGTCCTGCTATACCAGCGTTGATATGCACCACTGTACCGCCCGCATAATCCAGAGTCGCGCCGAAACCGAACAGCCCCTTATACCCGTCAATTCCCAAGCCACCGAGCATACCTTTAGGCCCCCAAACCCAATGGGCAATCGGCACATAAACCAGCGTAAACCACGCCGCAATAAAAATCAGTGCTGCTGACAATTTTATACGTGTCGCCACCGAGCCAAAAATCAGGGCGCAGGTGATAATCGCAAAAGTCATCTGGAACATCACAAACACGCTCTCAGGAATAACTCCGTTAAGGGAATCTTTGCCAACGCCGGAAAGCAACAACTTATCCAGATTACCTATAAAGCCATTATATTCGGTAAAAACCAGAGAGTAACCATAAGTAACCCACAGCACCGAAACCAGAGTCACCGCCACAAAGCTCTGCATAAGAGTTGCCAGAACGCTGTCCTTGTGCACCATCCCGCCGTAAAACAGCGCAAGCCCAGGAATAGTCATCATGAGAACAAGAAGGGTAGAAACCAGCATCCAGGCTGTGCTTCCTGAATCAAGAACCGGCGTGGCAACTGGTGCAGCGGCAATTTCCTGAGCAAAGACAGGATCACCGCCAACAACAAAAATCACCAGCAATATCAGGAAATTACGAATAACGTCTTTCATATACTATCTTTATAAAAAGATTGTCCCAATTCGGAAACTGCCAAAATTTATGCTGCTATGCAACATAATTATTTCAATCTTGCAAAACCTTTTTCTAAATCCGCGATTAAATCTTCGGTATTTTCTAGCCCGATATGCAGACGGAGAACTGTACCTTCCCTTTTCCATTCCGCCGCAGTCCGCACTTTTTCTGGTTTGCAATGGATAATAAGGCTTTCAAAACCACCCCAGCTATAACCCATACCAAAATACTCAAGGCTATCAAGCATGAGAGCGAGTTTATCACTTGAATAATTTTCCTTCAGCACAATGCTGAATAAGCTAGGCGCACCGCTAAAATCGCGTTTCCATAACTCATGCCCAGGCGCACCGGGAAGTGCTGGATGCAACACTTCTGCCACTTCCGAACGCTCGCGCAGCCACTGCGCCACAAGCAACCCACTCTTATAATGCTGTTTAAGACGCACCGCCATTGTCCGCATTCCCCTAAGTGCCAGATAGCAATTGTCACCACTAGGACACGCGCCAAAATTCCTGAAAGTTTGCAATAATTTCTTATAATGCTCGGCACGACAGGAAATCGTTCCCATAAGCAAGTCAGAATGACCGCTTATATATTTGGTTGCTGAATGAATTGATACATCCATTCCCAGCTCAAACGGATTGATGAAATATGGCGTTGCCCATGTATTATCACCAATAACAACTGCGCCATTTTCATGTGCCACCTTACTGATTGCCGGAACATCCTGAACCTCAAAAGTGAGCGAACCCGGGCTTTCCACAAACACAACTTTGGTATTTTTGCGAATCAAAGCAGAAATTCCTGCACCAATTAAAGGATCATAATAAGTGGTTTCAATCCCTAACCGCTTTAATTCATTGTCACAAAAACGGCGCGTTGGCCCATAAACGCTATCCACCATGAGAAGATGATCGCCAGATTGCAAAAAAGCCATGAGTGCTGTCACTATCGCCGATAGACCGGATGATGTAGCAATAGCATGCTCCGCCCCTTCCGCTGCCGCTATGGCTTGCTCCAAAGCTTCAGTTGATGGAGTGCCGAAGCGGCCATAAGTCACGTGTAATTTTCCAGCCTCAGCCTCTTCAAACACAGCATATGTTGGGAACAAAATGGTAGAAGCACGATGCACCGGAACATTAACCACCCCACGATGATTATCCGAAGCCAGCCCCGCAGTGGTAATTAGCGTTTCTTTTTTCATAAGCGCAATCTAGCAACATAAAACCAGAGCTGTCAACGAATAGCACTATTAAAATTCACCGTGAGAAATTCCGGCAATAATATGGGTAAGACCAGATTTTTCATTGCCAAACGGCAGAAGAACTGCACGGTATTTAATTATTTTTCCATTATTCTGAACCATTTGCCCACTATCTTCTGTAGGAGATTTCATCTCAGATAATGATTTTATTGCCTGTAGCTTTGGCATAATAACAGAATTAGGAAACTTACTATTTCCAATATTAACCATGGCTCCTGTTACATCCTCACCATAAAGTTTTTTTATTTTATCACCAATATACTCATATTTATAA